>OFHM01000085.1_pt1 | contig 88709 bp, 66 predicted proteins | sample 1521311 | NCBI WGS metagenome assembly OFHM01 (sample SAMEA3504083, study PRJEB24116) | mouse gut metagenome | biome: mouse gut; feature: mouse-associated habitat; material: faeces | place: Denmark | collected 2011 | reverse complement strand
GGCGGCGTTTGATGTGCTTTTCCATGTCAAAGGCGTTTTTCGGGTCTGCGTCGGACAGGTACTTGTATTTCGGGTGTTTTGTGATGTCAAATTTATCCGAAAAGAACGGGCGCACTCCGCGCACCTGTAAAATGCACTTGCCCCCGTCCATAACGGCGATCTCGTCCTGTGTCATAAGCTCTTTCCCCAGCTTTTGATAGTTCAGCCCGTGGGAAAGCTCCCGTCCCCGCGTTTCAGAGGTGTTAAAGCTGTCTATGGTTTCCTTGCCTAAAAGTTCCGACATTTCTTTAAGGGTTGTTTTTTCTTTGCCGCCCAAGAAAAGGGTCGTGTCGCAATTCCCCGTGATTGTGTCGGCGTTGTCCTTGTAAATGGCTTTTAGCTGGCTCTGTGACTGCAAGATAATTGACGCGGATATTTCCCGGCTCCGTATGGTTGCTATGAGTTTTTCAAACTTCGGTATCTGCCCAATATTGGCAAATTCATCAAGCAAGCACCTTACATGGACGGGAAGCCGCCCGCCGTATTCATCATCTGCCTTGTCGCATAAGAGGTTGAATAGCTGTGTGTAGAGAATACTCACGACAAAGTTAAAGGTGTCGTCGGTGTCGCTGATAATGACAAACAGGGCGGTCTTTCTGTCCCCCAGCGTGTCAAGCTCCATTTCGTCCGTTTCCATAAGCTCCCGCAGCTCCCGTATGTCAAATGGCGCAAGCCGCGCACCGCAGGAAATGAGGATAGAGCTTCGCGTCTTGCCCGCCGATAGCAGGAATTTCTTGTACTGCCGGACAGCGAAATGCTCCGGGTCTTTTTCTTCCAGCCGTTCAAACATGAGGTCAACAGGGCTTTGAAATTCCGGGTCGTCCTCGCGGGCTTCGCTGGCGTTTATCATTTCAAGCAGCGTCGTGAAATTCTTTTCTTCCTCCGGGGCTTCATAGTGGATATAGCCGATAAGGGCGCAGTAAAAAAGCCGTTCCGACTTCACCCAAAAATCCTCCCCGGATTTCTCCCCGTCGCCTTTGGTGTTGGCGATTATGGTATTCACCAGCTTCAAAATGTCCTTTTCACTCCGCAGATAGGCAAAGGGATTGTACTTCATGGATTTTTTGAAGTTAATCGTATTCAGCACTTTGATACGGTATTTGTACCTCTGTAACATTTTTCCTGTTTCCAAAATCAGTGTGCCTTTCGGATCAGTGACAATGTACGAAGTCGGGAAATCTTTTGACGTACATTGCATAAGTGACGGTTTGACGAAAAAGCGTGTCTTTCCGCTTCCCGAACCGCCGATTACAAGGATATTTTTATTTCTTGCATATTTGGGGCTTTTGGGTCGGCTGTTCATGGTAAGCCGTTCTGTCTGCGTGAGGGGGATATTATTGTCAAATACCGGGTCTATGTACGGTTTTATGTCCTCTGCCGTTCCCCAACGTGCCGAACCGTATTCAACTCCCTTGCGGTACTTCTTGGCGTTCTTGCCTTTCATGTAGACGGCAATCCGCAGGATAACCGTCCCGGCAACGCCGATTAGAAAGTCCTGTCCGTTAAGGCTTGGCAGGGGGCTTTCAAAGGCGGCTGTTATGCCCTGCATGATGTTTAGCAGCTTCCCGGAGAGGTCAGCCCCCGGAGAGAGCCGGAACGCTTCGCCAATCTTCATAAAGAGCCATACAAAGAGCAGGTACGGCGCATTGAGGATAAGCAGTTTTTTGATGTTCGGTTTCATCTGTCATGCCCCCTGTCCTTGTTTTTTACTTTCTCCCGGTTCGCATTTATCTGTTTCGCTTTCTCCTTAAAGGCGGCTAACGCCTTGCGGATTGACGGCTTTTTCTCCCGGCTTAATTTCTTGGCGGCAAACTCCTTAAAGGCTTCCGTCATAACGTCCACGTCCCGCCCTTTGAAAAAGACAAGATACCGGGGCGGTTCTTCGCCCTTGACTTTCTTTAGGCTGTAATCAATGCCGTATTTCTTGGCAACGGGTTCAAACGCCTTTATGTTAGCGTCCGTGATTTCCATACTGGAAACGCCCGTGTTCTGCTTCATTAGGTGCTTTAGCGTCTGTCTGCCCTGGTATTCCTTTGGTGCTTTGTGCTTCCTTGCGTCAAGCAGCTTTTTCACGGCTTTCTGTAAGACTTCGGCGGTCAGCCTTGCCGTCTTGATTGAGATAGCAACGGTCTTTTCGTTGATTTGTTCCTGCATGGGCGGTCAATCCCTCCTTTCTTGGGTCTGTACGGGGAAGCCGTCCCGGTTATCGGTTATGCACACGCACACGCAAGCCGTCCAGTACGTCCGTCTTGATACCGACAAGATACCATTCCTGCCCGGTACTCATTTCAATGCGTGTCGGCTTCCATTTGCCGCCTGCGAACACGTCAAAACATTCGCCGCAATGCAAGCCGCCGTAGTAATCATTCAGCCCAAAGCGGATATTATAACGTCCGCTTTCTTTGTCAAAAATCAAAGCTCCCTGTTTCATAAGGTGTCGTCCTCCCTGTCCTGTGATAAGAATACGCCGCTTGCCATATCGTGAGCGACAAGGGCGGTGTAATAGCTGTCAATGGTGTTTGGTGCGTTGAAAAGAACCGCAAGCAGGTACTTCTTGATGTTGCGTATCTTGGTGGTGTTCTGGTGCATACAGTCAATCACAAACTGGATATGGCTGCTGTTCAGCTTCATAAACTTAGACTTCACAAGCTCGGCGGGGTAGTCGTCCCCGGCAATGCGTATTACCTTTCGGCGGGTGCAGACGGTTTCAAGCATGAGGGAAACAATCTCGTCAAGCATACCCCGGTCAATGTTCTTGTCCTGTATCAGATAGGCGTATTCGATATTGTCCTTTATGACTTCCTCATAAGCCCGTACTGCGTCCATGTTGGTGTGTCCGTTTCCTTTCCGTTCCTGCGGCTGTGCCGCTTCCTGTCTGGAAAGGGTGGAAAGGATAGGAATGGAATGGTTATTTAATAAATCCGTATTTGATAATTCTTTACTTGATAGTTCTTTATTTAATTGCGTTGGATTTTCCTGCATAGGGTTTTCCAATGTTGGATTTTCCGATACAGGCTTGTCCAGTGTTGGATTTTCCAATATAGGCTTTGGCTGCACTGGAAATTCATGTATCACATAATCAGCCGCCCCCAACTGTCCTTTTTCGTTCCGTACTCTGGTACGGGTCACATATCCTGCCCGTTCCAGTTCCCGTATTGCTTCCCGGATAGCGTCTATGCCCTCCCGGTTGATTTTGGAAAGCCCCTTTAAGGTGTAGTCCCATTCTTCGGGCAGGGATAGCATTTGTGAAAGCAGTCCCTTTGATTTTAGGGAAAGGTCAGTATTGCGCAGGTGGTGGTTTGACATAACGGTGTAGTCCCTGTTTTTTTCCACTCGGAATACTGCCATGTTATCAGCCCCTTTCGTCTGTAATTGGGATAAAAAAAGACGCTCATTTCTGAACGTCTGATTTTGCAGGAATGGTTGTCCTGCATGGGTTTTTATTCAATTTTCAGTTTTTAAGTGTACATTACCTTTTTGTCTGCTGTTCCTAAACCTTGATTTTATCGGGTTTCTTGCAAGTTACGTTATCTAACCTCATCTTTTGACAGGCCAGAATTTAAACGGATGATGGCCGACATTGAAGCGGGAAATGTGAATTGCGTGATAGTGAAAGATTTGTCCAGATTGGGACGAGATTATATTGAAGCCGGGCGGTTTATTCAAAAGACCTTCCCGGCTTTTCATGTGCGCTTTATTGCCATAACAGACCATTTTGACAGCCAGACAGCAGACATGAATACAAAATCCCTTGTCCTTCCTGTAAAAAATTTTATCAATGATTCTTACTGCAGAGATATTTCAGGGAAAGTAAAGAGCCATCAGCGGACAAAGCGTGAGCAGGGGAAATTCATAGGGGCTTTTGCCGTATATGGCTATCGGAAATCGGCAGAGGATAAATACAAACTTTGCCCAGATGATTATGCTGCGGAAATTGTAAGGAAGATATTTGCATGGAAACGGGAAGGAATGAGTACGCAGGCAATCGCGCAGAGATTAAATGAGTTGGGAATACTTTCGCCGTTGGAATATAAAAAATCCCTTGGTGAAAAGTTTTCAACGGGATTCCGTACTAATTTAACAGCAAAATGGTCGGCTGTGGCTGTTAAAAGAATATTGACGAATGAAATATATACCGGAGTTATGGTACAGGGAAAATGTGAGAAAGTCAATTATAAGGTAAATAAGACGGTTGCAAAGCCACAGGAAGAATGGGTTCGGGTGAAAGGAACCCATGAGGCGATTATTTCCAGTGAGGATTTTGAAACAGTACAGAATCTTTTGAAGGTTGATACGAAGGCAAAAGCAGGTTCGGTATGTTCCCATCTTTTCTCAGGACTTTTGTTTTGTGGGGACTGCAAAGAACCGATGAATCGAAGGGTAAACCGATATAAAGATATTTCAAAAGTATATTTCATATGTTCCACAAGAAATAGAGGGAAGGGGTGTACAAGACACAGTATCCTGGAGGATGAATTGAAAGAGATTGTGTTCCGGACTATGCAGGTACATGTATCTGTATTTTTGGATGTGTGCAGCCAGTTGGAACATATTCAGGAGATGGAGGTGAATTTTGAGGAAGTAGCCAGATTCGACAAAGAGATCGAAAGGCTTCATAAAGAACAAGATAAATACATGGAGCTGCGTGTGGGACTGTATGAAGATTTAAAGTCAGGGCTGATTACGGAAACAGATTTGAGAAATTTCCGTGCAATCTATGAGAAGCAATATGAGGAAACAAAAGACGCTTTACAGAAGCAGGAAGAAATGATTAAACAGCTCTTTCGTAACGGTGTTGCATCCGGTGTCAGATTGGAAAGGTTTAAAGATGTTATGAAACTGACGACGCTTGACAGGGATACGCTTTTGTGTTTTGTGAACAGGATAGAAGTATTCGAGGAGAAAAAAGTCTATGTGGAATTTCGGGGAAAAGAGGAATTTCATAAGATGTTAGTCCTGCAGGAATATAGCTTATCCAAAGCCGCAAAGCGGATTTAGCGGATTTCCCATAGGAAAGACGCATATCCCGCAGGGATGATAAGCTAACGAGGAAAAATGCATGGCAGTTTTTCGAGTTTTATAATGATGGAAAGGATGTGACGGTGTAAATGGCAAGAACATCAAAAAAAGCGAAGGAAATACAGCAGTCTGTAAAAATGGCGGAGTGTATCTGGAACGCCGGCATTTATGCCAGATTATCCGTGGATATGCATGACCGGAAAAATGAATCCATAGATACACAGATTGAGATTGCAAAAGAGTATATTGGGAAATCTGAAAATATTGTGCTTGCAGAGTGCTATACGGATTTAGGAAAAACCGGAACAAATTTTGAACGTGAGGGATTTGAAAAGCTGATGGCCGACATCCGGCGGCATAAGATTAACTGTGTGATTGTAAAAGATTTCTCAAGATTTGGACGTAATTATATAGAAACAGGAAATTACATGGAGAAAATCTTTCCATTTTTTAACGTCAGATTTATTTCTGTGTCTGATGGGTATGACAGCCACCGGATACAGGGGGAAAACGATGTCCTTGCAATTCATCTGAAAAATGTGGTGAATGAACTGTATGCCAGAGATTGTGCAGAAAAAGTAAGGACAATTAAAAGGTCAAAGATGGAGCAGGGCTGCTATGTGGGAGGAGTTCCCTCCTATGGTTATCATGGCAAGTGGATCAATGGGAAGAAGGTTCTTTTTCCAGAAGAAGGCGCATGCGATGTAGTAAGAAAGATATATCATCTGTTTGATGAAGGGAAAGGAATCAGACAAATTATTTTATGGCTGTATGAGCAGCATGTTCATAGGCCCAGTGAATACAAAAGGGTCGGGCATGTATATAGTGAAGAAGGAGAATTGTTGAAACAATGGTCGGATCAGACAATAAGAACAATTCTCACAAACCCTGTGTATATCGGTACATTAGTGCAGATCCGGGCAGGCGATAAGATTTACCGCAACGGGGAAAGGCATCATATTGAACCGGATGAAGTGGTTGCGGTAGAGCATACCCATGAACCGATTATCAGTGAGGACTTATTTTACCGTGTTTCAACTAAGATGGAAGAAAAAAGAAAGGCAGAACTGCAGAAGAAAAGACTGCCCGAAGATACTTTGCCGGAGGATATTTATAAGGATTTGATTTATTGCGGCGAGTGTGGTGGAAAACTGAGAAGAATATGTGGATTAAATAAGAAATCCTATCAGGTATCCATAAGGTCATATTCTTATGGATGCCCGAAGATACAGAGAATTGATGCGTTAAAATGCGACAGCCATTTTATATCATTCCATGCACTCAATCGGATTCTACTGGAAACACTGCGAAAAGAATTTCATCTGTCAGGAGTCCGTATGAAAACATTGGTAGATTATAACAGGAAACAGGCAGAACAAAAAGAAAAAAATGCAGAAAAAAGAAAGGGAGATATTCAGGCACGTATCCAGGATTTGGATATTGAAATGAGTTCCATTTACATACAGTACAGAGCAGGCAGAATAGACAAGGAAGCATTTCTGAACTTGAAAGTAAGCAGGGAAACAGAAAAAAGCAATCTGATAAAGGAGTTGTCAAAACAGGAAATCAATGTGCAGCATATCAGAAAAGAAGCAGAAGAAATGAATCAGTTTATCCGCTGCCTGTGGAAAGGGAAGGATAGTACAGAACTTGACAGTCAGGCAGTGCGCTGTCTGGTGAAAAAGATTACCGTCTATAAAGACAGACGTGTGGAGATATTATTCAATTTCAGTAAAGAGCAGATAGAACGGTGCAGGAAGGAGGCGCATGGCAGATGAAACGTAAAACGGTGATTGCAATTTATATGCGTTTATCCCAGGATGACGGTGATCCTAATGCAGAGAGCAACAGCATTGTGAATCAAAGGCATCTGCTATATTCCTATGTAGAAAAGAATTTTGAGGACTATGAGCTTTTGGAATTTCAAGATGACGGATATACGGGAGCTAATTTTTCAAGGCCAGGCGTTTCAAAACTGTTAGAGAGGGTAAGGAATGGAGAAGTAGACTGTATTATCGTAAAAGATTTATCCAGATTTTCCAGAGATTATATTGAGATTGGTGCATATCTGGAACAGATATTCCCATTTGCCGGGGTAAGGTTCATTGCAGTGAATGACAGGTATGACAGCAACCGGTTCAAGGGGGACGTGGCAGGACTTGACACATCCTTTAAGAATCTTATGAATGATCTGTATTGTAAGGATATATCTGTAAAAGTGAAATCAGCGCTGAAAATGAAAAAAGAAAATGGGATCTATGCAAATGGCAGTTGTACGTTTGGCTATCGCAAAGACCCAAAGGACAGGCATAAGTTATTGATTGACGAAGAAGAAGCCGTTATTGTAAGAAGAATATTCCAAATGACTTTGGATGGCATATCTTCACATAAAATCGCACAGACATTCAACGAAGAAGGTGTAAAAACACCGATAGAATATAAAATAGAACGGAGGATTGCGACCATGACGCCTAAGGGCAAAAGATTTGAGTGGAGTGGTTCTGCCATCTGCCAGATGCTCCGGAACGCGACTTATGTTGGGGATATTGTGTATGATAAATATGAAACGCCGGAAGTCAGCGGCAAATCAAGATTAAAGCCACGGAGCGAATGGAAAGTCTTTCGGGATCACCATGAAGCAATCATTGACCGTGATACGTTTGAGTATATCCAGAAAAGCAGGGGAGTGAAAAATGCTGTGAAGCATAAACGGCATCCTTTGATTGGCAAGATGGAATGTGGGTATTGCCATAAATCATTGAAAATCGAACACACGAAAAATCCATATTTCTTCTGTGGAAATAAATATGTGACACAGTATGAGGGGTGTGTGGATCGGATCAATGTGCAGTTTTTGGAGGAATATCTGTTATTTCGCCTGCAGGAAGAAGCAGAGCGGCAAGCAGATCTGTACGCTGTCTGCATGGAAGTAAAGAATAGGATGGGGCAGGAACTGGAAGTATTGTATGAGAGAAAAAGGCGGGAAAATGAAAAGCTGAAAGATTTACAGACAGCGCAGACTTCTATATACGAACAATATGTATTCAAAGAGAAGAACAGGGCTGATTATATAGAGGAAAAGAGAGAATTTGAAAAGCAGGAAGATCATTGCATAGACTTGATAGATGATTTAGAGAAGCGCATAAAAACACTAAGAGAGAGGGTTCCTGAATCAGGGGCGGATGTATATGAATATCTGCAGAACCATAGTTTTACGGAGCTTACCCAGGAAGTAGTGGATAAATTTGTAAAAAGGATTGTGGTTTATGATGAACGGAATTTAGAGGTGGAATGGAAGTTTTCAGAGGATTTGCCGGAGAAAGTCCGAGAGTATCAGCTTGCACATCTGCAACACCAGATAAAGGATAAAATTGGCAATACTGTGACACACACTGTATGAAATTGAGAATTTTTTATGAAAATGCGTCAGTTTGAATAAAAAAGATAAAAAAACTCCTTTGCACACTCTTGACATGAAAGGGAATTGTAGAAGGGAATGATCCGTATCTGTATGGAGAAAAAGTGAAAGCCTATCTGATCAGGGGTGCAAAGCACCTGCCTATTTTGCAGGAGTATCCCAACCCACAGCTTGGCTGGGGCGTGCTGTGCTTACGGGACAGCCTGCCGGGATAGTTTGTGTTCCAAAGAAAAATGCCATATAGATCCAGCAAAGATTGAGGTTTGAGATTTGTTGGATCTATATAGTTATTATAGGGAATGTTGTATTTCAAACATTTTTCTATAAGATGTACGGATGGGGGAGTCAGGATATATCATTAGACATATTTTGTAAACTAAAGTATAATATTGGAAAAATAATGTGCAAAGGAGAAAGGCGATGGGGTATCAGGAGAATAAAATATGGAAAAGATTAGAGGAGATCTGTGTCAATTCTAGCGAACTGGGAAATATTATAGAAATGTGTGACAGCGCCATTGAATTGGTGAAAACAATCAGAGATACATTTCCAGATTATACTTTACATGACGAAACGCATATTTGTAATGTAATCAACTGGATGGAGCAGATTCTGGGTGACTCTGGGATTGAGATGTTATCGGCCGGAGAATGCTCCATGCTGATTTTAGCGGCATGTTATCATGATGTCGGTATGTGTTATACGAAAGAGCAAAGAGAAAAGGAACTAAAAAGCCACCGTTTTACAGAGTATCTTGAGAAAAATCCCAAGGAATATTTAATGGTAAAAAGGAGTAAAGAAACTGGCGAAGAGATTCCCAAAGGAATTCAAATAGAGTATTTCAGAAAGATACATCCTCAAAGAGTAGATGAATTATTACCTGAGAACTGGGAAATAAATACGGTAAGAAGAGATAAATTAGCAGCAATTTGTAAAAGCCATGGAGAGAAGATTGAAAGTTGCAAAGACGAATTACTATATGATGGATTTCTGGAAACGGATCACGTTTTGTGTGCAATATTGCTGAGGCTGGCAGATGTTCTGGACTTTGATATGAGCAGGGCGCCCCATATTTTATATGAATTTCAGAAAATAAGTACAACTGGAAATCCATCAGCAGAGACAGAATGGAAAAAGCATCAGGCATCAAATGGATTCAAGCTGATGCAGGAAAACAGAACGCTGGTCTATCGCGCCGTTTGTGAGGATATGCAAGATGAGTATACGATAATGAATTTCTTGGATTATGTAGATGAAGAACTGGAAAACTGTAGTTTAAAATTAAAACAATACGGTCATGCAAAGTGGAAGTCGATAAATATTCCCAAGAAAGCTGAAAGATATATAGAAAGGCGGGGATATCAGACCGGAGAATATCGCTTAACACTGGAAGCAGACAATGTATTAAATTTGTTGATGGGAGACGATTTATACAGCGCGGATGTAACCTTTATCAGGGAGCTGCTGCAAAATGCATTAGATGCTGTGAGGGCAAGAAGAGCGGTGGATTACAGATGGAACTGGGAAGAAGAGAACCAGATAATAGTAAGCGGTTGGAGTGACAAAGAGGAAAATCAATGGTTTAGGATAGATGATTCAGGGATAGGTATGGATGAACCGGCGATTATGAATTATTTCCTCAGGGTTGGGCGTTCTTATTATCAGTCTGATGAGTTTAAGAAATTAAAGTATGATAATAAAAAAAATTATGATTTTACGCCCATAAGCAAGTTTGGAATTGGAATTCTTTCTTGCTTTTTGAAAGGAGACCGTATGGAGGTCAGTACAAGGCGCTTCAACAGCGGTGAAGGTATTCGTTTTTCTATGAAAGGAACGAAAGGCTATTATAGCCTTGCAGTGGAAGAAAAGGGTGACCAGGGAACGTCTATGCCATGTGCAGATGTTGAGGAAGTGGAAAATTTTCGTCAGAGTGTCGGCACCTCTATTGCAGTCAGGATAAAGGAGCCCCTTTCAAATAATATTGGAAGCTCGCTAAAGTCATATCTATGTTATCCAGATGTTCCAGTTTATTATAAAAAAGGAGCTGAGACTTTTTCATTCCCGACCGAGCAGGAATTAATGGAGTTTGTGAGGAAAAAGAAAGAGATAAAGATTCCGCTTCCAGAGGAATTTCTCCGGGAACTCTGTGCTAAAATGCCGGAAATAATCTGGGAGGAACCTCCCTATATATGTATGACATGTGTTCCACTTGATGAAATATCACAATCGCCTTTTATAAGCGGAGCCAAATTTACGATTGGCATCGTAGAAAAACATAACGAGTTACAGTCGATGGTGATCGATGGGGTGAAGATTCAACAGGAATTAGTGGTAAGCCTGAAGATTACCAAAAGTTTAATTGAAGTTCAGATGATTTGCACAACTGTCGATTCCTGCCATGATATGATAGGATTGACAGAGTTTGAACATCGGTATGGTGATCGGAATGATTATAAGGATTTAAAAAATCTTTTCCAGAGGATAAATTCAGATGAAGTCCATGTAGAGGCGGCTATTCCCTTTATGGTAAATGAGGATTTAAATAAAGCCATGGAACGATTTATTCTGCCAAGATGTGATTCTGGGGCGAAATATATCGATAATAACAGAGTTGACAAAGCATATAACGGAATATGTGTTGAAACGGCATGGGAGAATGTTTATGGATGGGAGGAAAGCTGGTTTGAGTATACAGTTCTTCTGTTGTCAGGGGAATTCCAGCCTGTTTTGGGAATCAGCAGGGAGAATGTGCGGTGGTTCCCAATGAAAGCGGCAGGTTACATAGAATTAGTGGGAAGAAAAATTTTTAGCGGCGGATTGGGGTGTCAGTATCCCTCTTATTATGGAAATATGGAATACGGCAGATTTACAGACTTGCTCGATGATGCAGAGTTTTGTGTACAAGCTGAAAAAATATTGGAATGCAGATCTGGAGTGAGTATCAAAGATATGAAAGATAAAATGGCTTTATCATCTGGAAAAGAAGAAATAGCCGTTACCGGATTCTGGGATATATTTTATGATTACGATGAACCCCGATTATATTTTCTGAAAATTTTTAAGAGAGTATTATTGCAAACAGAGTTTGAAATAAGCTGGGATTTTAACAGGAATGGAGCGATAGGATATTTTATAACAGGAATGCGGAAAACTCCTGTCTCAGCGGTGGAAAGAGAGTTTTTGCCGATGACGTTTGTCCATTCTTTCAATAACAATACCACACTATTAACCAATGCAGATAACATGGGCAGATGCGCATTGAACGCAGAACATCCGTTTTCAGCTTGGCTGATGAAGAATGCAGAGTTTTTAGCAATACGATACAAATCACTTTGGAAAAGGATAAGGAAAAATATTTGTCTATTGGATTCAGAACATATGAAAACAGAAATTCATAATTTCTTGAAAGAAATCCAGAAGAGAGGAGAAATATATATACCAGATAATGTTTGGGTAAAGGATGAAGACTTTTTAGAACGATTTTAGTAAATAGTTTCTGTTATACTAATTCCGCTAATGCACGAAGAAAAGATTCCATTACGGTCAAAAAGAGAGGAATTCCAAAGAAAATTATGGTTTATCCGGCAATGTGGGCTGAACCCCTCGAAGAGGGTGTGATACATATTAGCGATTTCTGTATTAAATATGCACAGCCTTATGCAGTTCAGAAAATTATTGAAAATTTTGGATATAAGTAGTTTATGGATTAGAAAGATTAAGATAGAAGTAATAAAGCTGCCATAATAAGGATAGGTGATTTTATGGACAAAAAAATTCAGATTAGAAACAGTACTGTTGATTTTCTTGTATTTACAGAACAGAATGGGGAAGATGGTATAGAGGTCAGGATTCATGATGAAGATGTGTGGCTGACACAAAAGAGTATGGCTCAGCTTTTCGACTGCTCAACAGATAATATTAGCTTACATTTGAAAAATATTTTTGCCAGTGGAGAGCTGAGTCCAGAAGCAGTTACCGAGAAATCCTCGGCAACTGCTTCTGATGGTAAAAAATATAGGATGAAATTTTATAATCTTGATGCGATTATCTCTGTGGGTTATAGAATTAATTCGATTCGTGCAACCCAATTCAGGCAGTGGGCAACGAAAGTATTGAAAACTTTTACTATTCAAGGGTATGTGCTGGATAAAAAGCGTCTTGAAAATGGTCAGATATTTGGTGAGGAATATTTTGAGCATTTGCTTGATGAAATCAGGGAGATTCGCGCAAGTGAGCGAAAATTTTATCAAAAGATAACAGATATCTATGCGACAGCAGTGGACTATTCGCCTACGGCAGCTACTTCAAAAGTTTTTTTTGCTATGGTGCAGAACAAGCTGCATTATGCAATTCATCAACATACGGCTGCAGAAGTAATTGCAGAGCGTGCAGACCATAGAAAAGAGCATATGGGATTGACCTCCTGGAAAAATGCCCCAACGGGTAAAATAGTGAAAGCAGATGTAAGTATTGAAAAAAATTATTTGACGAGTGAAGAATTGCAGGATTTAAACCAGTTTGTTACTATGTATCTTGATTATGCAGAAAGACAGGCGAGGCGGAAGACTCCCATGACAATGGAAGATTGGGCGAAAAGACTGGATATATTTCTTGAATTCAATGAGGAAGAAATATTGAGAAATAAAGGAAAGGTATCTGCTGAAATTGCCAAAAGTTTTGCAGAAAGTGAATTTGAAAAGTATAGAGTTATTCAGGATGGGTTGTATCAAAGTGATTTTGATAAATTATTGTTGGGAATTGATAATGGGGAGTAGGGGATTTTAGCTTTGAAAATAACTTGGCAATAACTTCCCATCAATTTTTACTGTACTTAGCAATAATTTCCCATCACCCTAACGGAGTTATGCGGGTTTGCGGACTTTTGACCTCTAAAAAAGTGAAAAAAGTTCGTGATAATTACTTGACATCAGCGGGCTGGGGCGTGCTGTGTTTGAGGGATAGTTTGCCAGTTTGAAAAAATTTTATTGAAATTAAGAAAATCAAAAAGCATCTTTTCATTTGCCTAAAATAGTGATATAATGTATCCGATAATAAAGTAGAGAGTGTATCATGAACAGTATTTCTATACAATATGCAGCGCCTGACACTGACAGGGGAAATTGTGCCGAAAATAATTTTTAAATGGAATATCATTTTGGTAATATTTTTCTGGAGGGTTTTATTGAATTTTAGCTTGAATTAGAGTTACTTTTCTGATATACTACAATTACTTTATATTTAAAGTGCACAAAAAGCTGACTTTAAAAGAATAAGGACATTTCGATGACCTGATGGCTTGTAAAAGCTGCCTGGGATAAAGTATTTGTTTTCCATGGAATACAGTTTTGGGTGATGCTTTTGTCGGCATATCCTGCAAGGAGGATCGTATGAGAGGAGCTTCAGCCTTCAACGTTAACAAGATTTTAGGAGGTGATTCTTCAGAATTTGCGGAGTCTCTTTTCGTTTTTTGGAATTCTTCGGCAAGGTATTGTGCACGAGTATCAAGAGTTTGCTTTTAGGATTTGACAGGGAAGATGTTTTTAACATTGGGCGCTGTCTTTCAGTGTCTAAAGGCGAACTTTAATAAAGTATGTAACTATTAACCAGCACGCCGTTATAATAACGGCAAAAGCGCTGCAAGCGCTTGTGACAAGATTGTGAGAAACTATTGACAGTATGGACAGGTGTAAGAGGGGATTGCCTTTGAAAAAGCCTGCAACCATACCACCAAGAAAGAATAAGCCGAAGTTATAGGGATCGGGCTTATTGTGTAAGAGGTAATTGCTTATGAAAAAGCGTACAGTAACAAAGTTGTTGAGCTGCATGCTGGCATTTAGCATGGTAGCCACTGCTGCGCCTGTTACAGCATGGGCGGATGAGGTTCCGGCAGCCGAAGAGGAATTGGAAGATGCTGGAGAACAGCCTGTCGTTGACGACGAGGAAGAAGCAGCGGTTCAAGAAGACACAGAAAAAGTGCAAGAGGATATCAAAGAGGATGCAGTGGTAGAAGAGGCGGCGGTAGAAGAAGCTGCGGATGCAACAGAGACGGTTGCGGCTCCGGAAGAGGATAAGGCAAGGGCTGTTCCGTCTGACGGAGTAGCAGATGAATGGACACAGGATCCGGTGACGGTAAAAGGGGACGACACTGTTTTTGAAAAGATGCAGTTCTTGCATATTCAGTCTGGTTCCGCTAATGGTAATGATCCGACTAATGAAGCTGGATATCCGGCGTTGTTTGTCAATCCAAATACCTTTGATTTTACCAAAGACGGCTATTTTGAGTATGTGATCTGGCCGATGGAAGATGCCACACATACCCGTTTTGGCATCCGCTTTGGTTACGAGAACCCTGGAAAAGGATTATTCATTGGATATAATGGGGACGGATGGTACTGGCAGAAGTATGGGGTGGACGGAAATCCTTGGAGTAATAATGTAAAGGAAAGTTTGCCAGTAAAAGGAAAATGGAACGACAGAGTGCGTATAGACTGGACGGCGGACGGTAAGTTCAGCTTGACCGTTGGCGAACAGAAGATCTTTGAAGATGTTTCATGTGATATGGAACTTGGTGCAGAAGGAAAGATTGCTGTCAGCTGTGGAACATGGGGCTCGGCACGTACTCACGTGTACCTGAAAGGCATCTATTATTCAGGGCAGGAGGCAACAGAAGAAGGCAAGCATATCACAGGTACTGTTGCCGATGAGGATGGCAATCCGATTTCCGGCGCGCAGATAGCGGCAGGAAGATGGAAGACTGAGACAGGCGAAGACGGAACATATGACCTGGAAGTTCCCACTGGTTCGTATAGTCTCGCTGTCACCAAAGCTGGATATTTTGATACAACGGTAGATGTGGATATGAGTGAGATTGAGAGTATCGAAAAAAATCTTGTGCTCTATTCCAAGACGGTTGCTAATACGAGGACTTTGACGACCGATAAGATGGATGTCAAAGTGGCAGAGAATTTCCCGAGCATCGTTCAATATGATATGAAAGGTGATTTGGCTGGGAAAACTTTCTTTGGACAGCCGCAGAGCATCAAAGTGATCAAGATCAACGGCCAGCCGATAGGCGTTGGTAAAAATGATGTCAAGGCTTCCTTTACGGAGAATACGGCAACGTATGAAATAAAATTAAAAGATGAAACTGTAAATGTTGACTGCGTGCTTACGGCTGTTATCACTGCAGAAGGCAACACGGCATCTTTTGACATTACAAAAGTTAAGAACAATATGACAGAGGTGGATGACAATGGCTACGCGCTTTACCCAGTACAGTCCATTGAAATTCCGAACCACAATTTGCTTTCTGTTAACAGTGGTCAGCAAAACGCTCATTTGAAAGGCGCTAAGATGTCTTCCAACACCAGAATAAGCGGTGACAGAGCTTTTGACGTGGTAAAGGATATGACTCTTACCAACGGTGCGAGCACTGAGGACTTCATGTACGCATTTGTTTCCAACTCAGAGATGAGCGCAGGCTTGTGGAGTAACTCCGAGAACAGTGGTACCAATGTAGCGGCTTATATTGGGCAGGGCGGCGCTGATAATACACGTGTCATTGCAAGCGCTGTAACCGAGGGCGATGTAGCGACATTGGGCTTGTCCAGTGCAAAATGGTACTATGACAGAAGAGTCAGCACACCGGTAGTTGTTGGAAGCGATAATAAAGGCAACAGCACCACGGAAGAGCGTACATATGTCGTAGGTCATGACATCATGCCAAGCGCCAAAGTGGTAATTACTGGCGATGAGAATGGAGATGGAGGCATCGACTGGCAGGACGGCGCAGTGGCATTCCGTTCTATCATGCATAACCCGTATAAATCTGAGGAAGTGCCGGAATTGGTAAACTACCGTATCGCTATGAACTTCGGCAGCCAGGCGGCAAACCCGTTCCTGATGAACTTAGACGGCGTAAAGAGAGTATACCTGAATACCGAAGGCTTGGGACAGGGCGTCCTGCTGAAAGGATATGGCTCTGAGGGTCATGATTCCGGACATCCCGATTATGGCGATATTGGTAGTCGTATCGGTGGTGCGGACGATATGAACACGCTTCTGATAGAAGGCAAGAAGATGGGCGCATTGTTTGGCGTTCATGTAAATGCCAGCGAGATGTATACAGAAGCGAAGGCATTCTGTGACGAGCTTTCCAGAGGATATAGCGGTATGTCGGTAGGATGGAACTGGCTTGACCAGGGTATCGGAATCAACGCCCGTTATGACTTGGCAACAAAATCCAGAGAAAACCGTTTCAAAGAGCTGCATGCTCAGGTAGGCGAGAATCTCGACTTCATCTATGTGGACGTTTGGGGCAATGGCGTAAACAATTCCGGCGGTGGCGGAGACAACTCCTATGAAGACGCATGGGCTTCCAGAATGCTCGCCCGCGAGATCAACCGTTTAGGATGGCGTATGACTACCGAATGGGGTCCCACCCAGGAGTATGATTCTACTCTGCAGCACTGGGCAGCAGACCTGGAATACGGCGGCTATGGGGCAAAGGGTGAGAACAGCGAGGTAATGCGTTTCTTGAGAAACCATCAGAAAGATTCCTGGGTTGCTGACTATCCAAGCTACGGCGGAGCAGCACAGGCTCCGTTGCTTGGCGGTCTTAACATGACGGATTTCGAAGGATGGCAGGGACGTACGAACTATAAGAATTATATTACCGTTATGTTCCGTCACAACTTAATCACCAAATTCCTGCAGCATTATCAGGTAGTAGATTGGAAAGATGCAGAAGAAGCTGTAACTTTGCCGACAGGAGAGTCCTGGTTGCCTGAAAAGGAGATCACTCTGCGCAACACCAAGGATGCGGCAGATAATACAGAACTTGTAGTAACTAGAGATTCAACTAATTATGAGAATCTTGCAGAGTACAGAAGCAGAACCATTACCTTAAACGGCGTTAAGATCTCAGAAGGCGCGCCTACAGGCGGCGATGGAACCAATCCTGGAGACGAGACCTATTTGATTCCATGGAATTGGGACTGCAATGGTAAGACGCTTGCAGCGGACGACCAGAAACTGTATCATTGGAATACCAATGGCGGAACCACTGAGTGGACATTGACCAAAGACTGGACAGGGCTTTCCAGCGTAGTATTATACAAATTGACAGACGAAGGAAAGACAGACAAGAAAGAGATTCCAGTTGTAGATGGCAAGATCACTCTGACAGATATCGAGGCAGAAATTCCTTATGTAATTTACAAGGGTGAGAAAGAACCTCTGAAAGTAGACTGGCAGACGACAAAGTATGTCTATGACACAGGATTTAATGATACCGACGTAAACAGCCACAGAACTGTTAGTGGCACAGGAACAGCGTCAATCGTAGATAATGCTGTTGCTAACAACATGCTGAAGCTGGAAGGCGAAGTATCTGTAAGCACCAAGCTTACCAACCTCAAGAAGGGACAGAAATATGCGCTGTACGTAGGCGTGGACAATAGGAGCGATGCAAAGGCTCATGTAACTGTAAAATATGGCAAAAAGGTATTGGGAAGCAATTATGCTACCAGATCCTTTGCGCAGAATTATGTAGCTTCTGATCAGCATCATACCTCTTATTGGCGTCATACTGATGTTGGAACGGTATCTGGAACTGATGACAAGAGCAGCTGTTTCCAGAATATGTATGTATTCTTTACTGCAGAGGGCGGAACAGCAACCTTGAGCTTTGACCGCGAAGCAGGTGAAGGAGCTACGTATTTTGACGATATCCGCGTGGTAGAGACCACGATGGATCCAATTGTAAAGACAGACGAAAATGGCAATCCGACAGAATTGTTCAATGATTTTGAGGACAATGCACAGGGAATCTGGCCGTTTGTAATTTCTGACACAGAGAACGTAGAAGATAACAGAATCCATCTTTCTGAGCGTCATGGCAAGTACACGCAGGCAGGCTTTATGTCCAAGCAAATCGACGACGTTTTAGATGGCAACTGGTCTGTCAAAGTAAACGGACTGGCACAGCGCAATAACCTGATTTATCAGACGATTCCGCAGAACTTCCGTTTTGAGCCAGGGGAGACTTACCAGGTATCCTTTGACTATCAGATGGGCGGCGACAGAGTATACGAGCTGCGTCTGGGTGATGGAACGAACCGTAATGTAAAGAGCTGGGATATGTCAGCAGCAATCGGCAAGACCAAGCGTTTTAGCACAACTTTTACAGCAGGCGAGAGCGGAAATAACTGGATTGGTATCTTCTCTACCTCAAATGCGCCGCAGACTGGCGGTTATAAAGGCAACATCTTTAATTTTGCAGGTTATGCTGATTTCGTCCTTGATAATTTGAGGATTGAAAAAGTAGAAAAAGGCACAGGCATTTCCCTAAAAGAGACTTATGTAGTAGGAAATAGTGAAAAGGTAACAGAGCCCATTCAACTGGAAGTAGAATTCCCAGAAGGCGTAGATAAGAACACTGACGTAGTATGGACTTCCCTGGATGAAGACGTAGCTCTGGTAGACAGCAATGGTTTCGTAAGATTTGTAGAGTTCGGAAGCGCTGGAATCCGTGCAACCGCTACGATCAATGGCAAAAAAGTTACTGCAGACGCAATAGTATATCTGGAAGAAATTTATTCCAGCCGCAATGAGGCGAAGAATGTTTGGGTTAACACAGAGGAGACTGCTTCAGAAAATGGCTCAGCTCGGAATGCATTTGATGGAAATTCTAGCACCATTTGGCATTCACAGTATAGTCCGACAAAATTTACAGTTTCCGAAGAGAACCCGGCAATTATCACTGTGGAATATGCGCAAGACGTTACAGCATTTGATACATTAGGAATCATGCAAAGAGGTGGCGGCGGCGTCAATGGTGTTGTTAAGAAATATAAAGTCATCGTTGGTAATGGAATTGACGAAGCAGGCGCTATCACAGATGTAACTTATGCATCAGATGTGATTACATCACAAAAGACAGGCAGCGGCGAAACAGAGCTGTTTGAAGTTCCAAAAGACGTAAAAGGCACTTTCCTCCAGATCCAGGTTCTGGAAGGACATGGAGGATTTGCAGCAATGGCTGAGGTATTAGGAGAAACAGTTCTCAGCTATAGGACGCCAGAGGCTGAAGCAGCTATGAAGTCCTACGAAGAGCAGATGACAGAAAACAAGGAAGTTACCAACGTAGCTCAGAACGACCTTAAAGAAACTCTTACAGAAATGGAAGAGATCTATGCTGGCGGAGAAAGCTTCTATTCTGCTGAGAGCTGGGCAGCGTTCGAGGCAGCATATAATCAAGCGCTCGCCTTAGAGAATTCTTCAAATCTGACAAGACTGCAAGAAGTAAAGCTTGCTTTGGAAAAAGCAAAGAAAAAACTTGTAGAACTGTCAGAGACAGAGAAGAGACTTGAGGTTGGTCTCAAAGCGCTTAACGCAGCACTTGAAATTGCAAAGCCAGTTTATGACAATGGCAAGAATGGATATTCTCAGGCAACCTGGGAGACCTTTAAAGATGCATATGAAGAAGCAAAAGCTAGCCTCAATTCTGCAGATGCAGACAAAGTAGAAACTATGAAAGAGTACCTTGTGAAAGCACAGGATTCTCTGAAGAGTCCTTCTGAAACAGAGAAGAAGATTGAAGCTGCACAGGAGAAATTGAAAGCGTCGATTAGCAAAGCGAAAGCTGCTTATGATGCAGGCAAGAGCAAATATACGCAGGCAAGCTGGGAAACATTCGAAGAAGCATATGTAGAAGCAAACAATGGTGTGAAGTCTGTCGGCATCTCCAAACTGGAGCGTTTGACAAGCCAGCTTGACAATGCGTTCAAGGGTCTTGAGGAGACACTGGCAAATGGAGATAAGATCACCATTAACAATGTACAATACAAAGTAACCAACGCAGCTAAGAAGACAGCAGTTGTTGTAAAGGGAACCAAGAAGAGCGTAACATCTGTTACTATACCTGCTACGATCACCATCAAGGGTGTGACTTGCAACGTTACTTCTATTGAAGCAAAGGCATTTAACAAATTTACAAAGCTGAAGAAAGTTACGATCGGTGACAATGTGACAGCGATCAAGGCTTCCAGCTTCGAGGGATGCTCAGCCTTGACAGAAGTAGTGTTTGGTAAGAAAGTTGCCAATATTGGTAAGAAAGCATTCTATAACTGCAAGAAGCTGGCAAAAGTACAGTATCTTGCAACCGGCATTAAGAAGATTGATACTCAGGCATTCAAGAACACAAGCGCTAAGATGAAAGTTACGCTTCCTAAGGGAACAGCCGCTAAGAAGCGTAACAGCATCAAGACGATGATGACGAAAGCCGGAATGAACAAAAAGGCGACTGTAAAATAAGCCGTCGCAGCTCATTAAGAGATAAGTGAAGTACCGCCTCGCTTTGGATAGCGATATCTGAAGCGGGGCGGTATTTTATATGAAAGGAAATCACTACAAGACGGCTCTTTGCTCATCAAAGCGTGCCGTTCCTCAAAGCCGAGGCAGGGCGTTAAAGTGAGCTTGCCGTTGAAATATGTACTTGTTTTTATATTGCCAGTGAAGTATAATTTTATTGAATATTAAGAAGTAATGCCTGCTTAAAAGATTATATTACTAGAACGTTAAGGAGGAAACGGTATGTACCATTGTCATGTATATGTTTATCTGCTGGGCAGACGGCACAGAGTATTTGAAGTTGTGAAAGATATTGCCCCGCTGGAGCATTTTACCCATGAATATATGGAAAGCAGTGAGAGTGAGAAAGCTTTGGCGTCAAAGGCGGATGTGATCATTGCCAATTTACAGGGGGTGGATGCAAAGGAGACGGTGAGGGAACTTGTTTTATGCAAGGCCAAAGAGGCAGAGCTTATATTGCTGGCAGAAAAAGAACAAGTCAGTGTTCTTGAGAGTGAGTTAGAAGGGATTGATGATCTATGGGTTAGTCCTATGTCAGACGAAGAAATTCGTTTTCGTTACTTAAAATGGCAGCGGGACTGTAAAATGCGCAAAGATTATTGGCAGGTCAGCCAGTACCTGGAAGCCACGATCAACAATGTTCCCAATCTCATCTGGTTTAAGGATAAAAACGGCGTTCATGAGAAAGTTAACGATAGCTTTTGCAAGATGGTGAATAAGACGAAACAGCAGGTGCAAGGACGCAGACATGCTTATATCTGGGATGTAGAACAGGATGATCCTGCCTGCATTGAGTCGGAACGGGAAGTAATGGAGGAACGCAAGACTTGTATTTCCGAGGAGTTAATTCAAACTGGGGCAGGTCAGCGGACGCTTACAACCTATAAATCCCCGTTGTATGACTTGGACGGCAGCGTCATGGGGACTGTGGGAGTGGGCATCGATGTGACAAGGGAACGTGAGTATGAGCGGGAAATCATCCAAAAGAATCGGACGTTGGAAAAGATTTTTACTACCATTGACTGTGGGGTAATGCGTCATACGCAAGATGGAAAGCAAGTGCTGAGCATCAACCGTGCCGCTTTGAAGATTTTGGGCTATGAGACGCAGGAAGAGATGATGGCGGATGGATTTGACATTGTTGCATCAAGCGTCGTGGAGGAGGACAGAGCCAGGATCACAGAATACATAACGGCCCTGGAAAAGGAGAATGAAAATATTAGCGTAGAATACCGGGTGCGGCATAAGAATGGCGAGATTCGGCATGTGATGGGCAATGTCAAGTTATTGTTAGAAGACGGAGAATTGATTTACCAGAGATTTCTTTTGGACTGCACCGCGCAGAAGCTTCAGGCGCAGAGGAATGAGAAGCGGGAGATGGAGCTGATCCAGGCGTTGAGCATCGATTACAGCATTGTCTGTTGCTTTGATTTGGATACGGGGCTTGGAATGCCGTTGCGCAATAATAACGAAGAAGGCCTCGCTTTTAAGCCGAATAATTCTGGCAGGATTATGTTTCAAAATTGTATCGAACGCTATATTCAAGAATTTGTCCATGAGGATGACAGGGAATTAATGGAACAGTCAGTTTCCATGGAAAATCTCAAGAAAGAATTGGCACAGAAAAATCCTCATATCGTTAATTACCGGATTGTTTTGCATGGCGAGACAAAATATTTTCGGTTAAAAGTAGTGCGGGCGGGAGAATGGAAAGAACGGCATGTGGCAGTCCTTGGATTTTGCAGCGTAGACGAGGAGACCCGCAATGAGATGAAGAAGAAAGACTTGTTGGAAAATGCCTTGTCCCAGGCAAACCGGGCGAGCAAAGCCAAAAGCGTTTTTCTCTCTAACATGTCTCACGATATCCGTACGCCGATGAATGCCATTGTGGGATTTACGGCTCTTGCGATTGCACATGTCAACGAAAGAGATCAGGTAGAGGAATATTTGAAGAAAATTATGAACTCAGGAAATCATTTACTGAGCCTGATTAATGACGTGCTGGATATGAGCCGTATTGAAAGCGGCAAGATTCATTTGGACGAAAAGCCTTGCAGCCTGCCAGATATTCTCCATAGTCTGCGCAATATCCTGCTGGCAGACATTCATGCCAAACAGTTGGAATTATATATTGATGCGGTGGATATTGTAAACGAAGAGATTTATTGCGATAAGCTCCGGCTAAATCAGGTTCTGCTGAATTTGTTGGGCAATGCAGTAAAGTACACCAAGGCAGGCGGCATTATCACTTTGCGAATCATTCAAAAACCTGGCGCGCCCTCTGGATACGCAGCTTATGAATTTATCATCAAAGATACTGGAATCGGCATGAGCAAGGAATTCGTATCGAACATCTTTGAACCATTTGAGAGAGAGAAAAGCAGTACGATCAGCGGGATCCAGGGAACCGGGCTGGGCATGGCGATCACTAAGAACATTGTTGACATCATGAATGGCACGATTGAGGTAAAGAGCCAGCAGGGAGTCGGGACAGAAGTAAATGTCTGGTTTACGTTCCGTTTGGATCCAGAGCTAAAGAGGCCCAAAGATATCCCGAAATTGAAGAATTGCAGGGCGTTAGTGGTGGACGATGACTTTAATACCTGCGACAGTGTCACAGACATGTTGGGACAGATTGGGATGCGCGCGGAATGGACCTTATCAGGAAAAGAGGCATTATTGCGCACTCGTCAGGCGGTTTCCAGAGGAGACGTCTATACGGTATATGTCATTGACTGGATGCTGCCAGATATGAACGGCGTGGAAGTCACGCGCAGGGTCCGCAAGGAAATGGGGGAGGATGTGCCGATCATCCTTTTGACGGCGTATGACTGGCTGGAGATCGAGGAAGAGGCAAAGGAGGCCGGAGTTACAGCTTTTTGCAGTAAGCCGTTGTTTGCCTCTGAACTGAGGGACTGCCTGTATTCGATTGTGGACGGCAGAGAGAAAGAAACAGATTACAGTGTTAAAAAACGTCATACTGGGCGCATTCTGCTGTCGGAAGACAATGAGCTCAATCAAGAGATTGCGATTGCAATTTTAGAAGACGCAGGTTTTTCTGTGGAAGTGGCAGGAAACGGGCAGATTGCCGTAGAGATGTTGAAAAAATCTCAACCCGGGTATTATCAGCTTATACTGATGGATGTGAGGATGCCCGTGATGAACGGCTATGAGGCTACCAAGGCAATCCGTAGCCTTGAAAATAGAGAATTGTCATCGATCCCCATTCTGGCAATGACTGCCAATGCCTTTGAGGAAGACCGTCAGGAGGCGTTAAAGAGCGGTATGAACGGTCATCTGGCGAAGCCGATCAATGTGGAAATGCTGTTTGATACATTGAGTAAAATATTGTCATAAGCGTTCCGTGAGGGCAAACGCCTGCAGTGAGAAAGGGGCTGTTGCACGAATGTATTTACCCGTTTAAAAGGTTTCCATTGCAAAGCAATGCAAACAAAATGCACAAAGATTATCTTGGGAAGCTAGCTTCCCAGAATAATTTTGTGCATTCTGTCTTTGCCGCATCAGCGGCAAGACCTTTTGAACAAGCAAATACATTCGTGCAACAGCCCCTTTTCGTTACAGGCGTTTTTACCATAGAATTAAAACAATATGCGCAGGGTCTGCCCCAGTAAAGCGAGAATGGGATTTGAAGAGAGCTTGTATGTTATAAAATGATAATGTTATTGCATTTCATATCTTTGCCTAAATCGTATATTTTTCCAGATTCAATGCCCACGACTTTAGGCCTTAGGATATAGCCCGAATTGTTTTCCACGACTTTTGCCTGCTCTCCGTTGCTGAGCTGGACAATGGAGTCCACCGGATAGAGAATCATACTTTCCATAAAACTTTTCATTACAGCCCAATCCAGTTCCTGCGTCATCGACATGATCATTTCTACAGCGTCTCTCTGAGAAAAAGCTTTCTTGTAAGGGCGGGCAGTGACAAGCGCGTCGTAAATGTCTACCACAGAAAGGATCTTTGCAAAAGGATGCATTTGCTTGTCCGATACACCCATCGGGTATCCGGCGCCATTGACTTTCTCATGGTGTTGCAGGACGCCAAGCAGCACCTGGTTTGAGACGCTATCTTTTTCTTTTAATATTTTATAGCCATATACGGAGTGCTGTTTCATGACTTCAAATTCTTCCTCAGTGAGCCGTGCTGGCTTGTTTAAAATCTCATTGGGAATTTTAGATTTGCCTAGGTCGTGGAGGAGGCCTGCGACGCCGATTTCAAAAATCTGATTCTCTTTTAGTCCATGCTGCTTGGCTACGATCATAGACATCGTTGCCACGTCTACGCTGTGCTTAAACGTATATTCGTCGCTGATCTTGAGCGCCCCGATATCAACGGCAATGGCGTCATTATCTGAAATGGCGCGCATCAGATCATTGGCAATATTATTAGTAGTATCGGTAAAGTCTTGGGATTCCGTGTTGTTATAGAGATATTGTATGCCCTGTGCCACTCGTTGCTTCACGCTTTCGGATAATTTTACCTTGGCATGGTCGTCCACGCGTACTTTTTCAATGACGCTTTGCGCCAGAGGGGATATCTCGATGTCCTCTGGATCTTCTTCTCCTTCCCGGATATAAATGCTGGTTATGCCAAGTTTTAATAAAGAGTCTATTAAATAATCGTTCAAAACGGCGCCCCGGGCAATGAGGATGCGCCCCATCCGGTCTATGATAGCCTGATCAATCTTCATGCCTTCTTTTACAGACCTCGTTCTGACAAAGGTTCTTTTAATCAAAATGTTACCCCTTTCTTGATGGCGGAAAAGCTTTCCGGGCTGATGACGTGCTCAATCCGGCAGGCGTCTTCTGTGGCAATTTTCTCGTCTACGCCGAGGCTGACCAGCCAGGAAGAGAGAAACTGATGGCGTTCATAGATGATTTCGGCGATTTCTTTTCCCGTCGCTGTGAGCGTAATGTATCCCGCTTCTGATACCACAATATGTCCGTTCTCTCTAAGATGCTTCATGGCGACGCTGACGCTCGATTTTTTAAAGCCGAGGGCAGCGGCGATGTCTATGGAGCGGACTGCGGGGAGCTTTTGGCTCAAAATAAGAATAGTCTCCAGATAATTTTCAGAAGATTCCGTGCTTTTCATGGCAAAACCTCCTATCTCTCTAGCAGGATGCAATCGCTGCTAAAATCAGAGTGCATTGTTATATTTAGTATACTGAAAGACTTAAAAAATAGCAAATGATTTTTGTCAAACTGTATAAAAATAGGAAAATTCTGTAACAGTTATGAGCGCAGTAATTGCTTAATGGCATGGGTTCGTGTAAGAAAGAATCTAAGAAAACAGCAGGATTATTTTCTGGATTGCAGGGCATACTTAAAAAAAGCGATAAGTAAATATGGATAGTGGCATGACGGCAAGCCTGATGCGAAAGCCATATAATTTATTGCGGCAGAAAAGGAGTGTGTGAAATGAATCGTTATTTATGTGAACCATGCGGTTATGTATATGATCCCGAAGTCGGAGATCCAGACCATGATATTCCAGCAGGGACGGCATTTGAAGATTTGCCAGACGATTGGGTATGCCCCTGGTGCGGTCTTGGCAAAGAAGTTTTCGTAAAAGAATAAAAAGGAAATGCCTCTAAACTGAGAACTTGCTTAAGGCAGATGGTTTAGAGGCGTTTTTATTACTTTTGATGATGCAAAATTTGAAATTCCCCATTTTGCAACTCATAGTGCCAAAGGGTGTCGCACGAAGATATTTACTTGTTCAAAAGGTTTCCATTGCAAAGCAATGCAAACAAAATACACAAAAGTCATCTTGGAAAGCTAGCTTTCCAGAGTGATTTTTGTGCAAGATCTTTTGGCACTATAATATCGGCCATTATAAAAAAATGGAGAAACTCAAAATACAAAATTATTGCAGTCTGATACTTTAATATGCTATAATGCTGTTATAATTAGTTTTCAGATGGCTCCAAGGACAGGCTCTGGAGACGGCGCCAATTTTAGAAGAGGCCATGGAGAAGCAATTCCTCAAGATGCTGAAGGAGCTTTGCAGATCAGAGAATGTACTGGACCGGCTTTATGATGCAGAGGAAATGGCAGGCGTTTTTGTTTAAGTAGGAAGCCTGCCTTTTTTACTTTATTGAGGGGCGGCAAAATTAGGCGATCCTTGATTATGATAATAGGAGGATTATAGATGAACATATGGCATGACATTCAAGAAGACAGGATTATTCCCACGGATTTTATATCTGTAATTGAGATTTCCAAGGGAAGTAAAAAGAAATATGAGTTGGATAAGGAGACAGGGATGCTTTCTCTTGACCGTATTTTGTTTACGGCGACTCATTACCCTATGAATTATGGATTTATTCCAAGGACATATGGGGACGACAAGGATCCGCTGGACGTGCTGGTGCTCTGCTCTGAGGCTATCGAGCCTTTGACGCTAGTGAGGAGTTACCCGATCGGCGTAATTAAAATGGAAGACGGCGGAATGGGAGATGAGAAAATTATCGCCATTCCTTACGGAGATCCTACATACAATGGATATAAAGATATCAGTGAGCTTCCGAAACACGTTTTTGAGGAAGTCAGACATTTTTTCTCTGTCTATAAGAACTTGGAGGGAAAAGACACCGTGGTAAAAGAAGTTGGCGGAGCCGTTGTCGCAGTGGAAGTGATTGAAAACTGCATCAAGAATTATAAGAAAATGTTCACCGAGGAAGAGGCTCGTTAGTATGCGACATGCTTTTATTTTGCGGAGCTTTATCAGATACAAATATGATTTCTATATATGGAGGTAATCACTACATAGTGGGAAAAAAATATGGCAACATTAAGAGAATTGGCAGATATTACAGGATATTCCATCGCTACCATTTCTAGAGTGTTAAATGAGGATGATACTTTAAAGGTAACAGATCATACGCGGAACTTGATCCTGGAAGCGGCTGGAAGGGTGGCTTATCCAAATAGGTACAATATAGAAAGAAAGGCCGACGTCAAAGAACATTTGAAACTTGGAGTTGTGGAGATGGCAACGCCAAGGGAGTCAGAAAAAGATCCTTATTACTTATATTTCAAAAATAATTTAGAAAAATGTTGTTTTTCTAATGGAGTGGAGACATTTGCGATGCAGTATGATGCCAGGGAAAGATGCTATCGCAGCGCTGCAAACAGAGAACTGGATGGAATTTTGGCCATCGGGCAGTTTTGCGAGGAGCAGATTGAGGCAATGAGAAGATGCACTTCTCAAATTGTATTTTTGGAGTCCTCCCCGTTTCCAGAGGAATTTTGCAGCGTTATTCCAGATTATGAAGTGGGCGTCCGCCAGGGCGTGGATTATCTCATTGCCCAGGGGCATCGTAAAATCGTGTTTGTCGGACCGGAATTTTCCACAGATTCCACTTGCCGTCAGGTGCCAGAACCGCGCCGCAAGTGTTTTTCGGAATATTTGTCTCAGTGTGGGGAAGACATGGACGGAATTTTGATAAATACAGAGAGCCAGGGAGCAGATGTCACGGAGAATATCATAGAATATGTGAGAGGGTTCAAGGAAGAGGAGGAAAGACCGACGGCATTTTTTGCATACAATGAACCGACAGCGCTAGGGGTTCTTAGGGCTTTGCAGATTGCTGGTTATCAGGTGCCACAAGATTTCAGCATCATGAGTTACAATGACACAGTTCTAGCAACTGTGACGCGGCCGCAATTGTCTGGAATTCGTATCCATATTGAGGAAATGGTTAAGAATGCGGTATGGCTGATGGATAGGATCAACCGGGGTCAAGATGAGATTCCGCTAAAAATATTGGTGCCGTCTACCCTGGTGATACGAGAAAGCGTAAAGCCAGTCTATCCATTTTAGGTTCTTTCAGCATTTGACAACGTTCATAACATAGGGAGGATTAACATGTATAAAATAATGACCCCTGGGCCGACCCAGGTAAAGGAAAATGTGCGTCTTGCAAGGGCAAAGGAATGTACCAACCCTGATTTGGATCTTGCGTTTGTGGAATTTTATAAAGAAACTTGCGAGCTGCTGAGCCGTCTGCTCTATACGCAAAATGAGACGTTGATCTTGGGGGGAGAAGGCATTTTGGGCTTGGAGGCTGCCTGCGCATCCCTGACTGAGCCGGGGGACCATGTGCTGGTGCTGGATAACGGCGTGTTTGGAAAAGGCTTTGCAGATTTTGTTTCCCTGTATGGGGGCGTACCCAGGCTCTATACCGTGAATGGCAAAAAGCCGATTGACCCTAAGGAGCTGGAAGCCTTTTTGGAGAAAGAGCATGATTATAAATATGCGACGCTGGTACATTGCGACACGCCCAGCGGCATATTGAATGACGTCAGCGCTTTATGTCCGTTGTTAGATAAATACGGGATTCCCACAGTGGTGGACTCGGTTTCCGCCATGTTTGGGGAGGAAATACGGGCGGATGACGCTAAGATTGACATTTTATGCGGCGGCTCCCAGAAAGCCGTTTCTGCGCCTCCAGGTCTGGCTTTCGTCACAGTCAGCAGTAGGGCGAAAAAGATAATCGCAGAGCGCAAGGCGCCGATTGCGTCTTTCTACGCAAACCTCAAGGTGTTTGAAAATTATTACCAAGAAAAATGGTTTCCCTATACGATGCCGATCAGCGATATTTATGGACTCCGTGCGGCGTTAGAAAATATTATGGCAGATCAAGATATGCGAAAGCGTCATGCAAGGATTGGAAACGCATGTCGCAAGGCGTTGACGGACGCAGGACTGAAGCTTTATCTGGAAAGCGGATTTTCGAATACGGTAACCGTGTTTGAGGTTCCCAAAGACGTTCTGGGCGGGGAGATTTTGCGGAGCATGAGAGAAGATCATGGCATTCTGCTGGCAGGTTCTTTGGAAGGCTTGCAAGGCGAGGTGATCCGCATCGGTCATATGGGAAGCAATGCCAATCAAGAAGATATGACTGAGACCATGGAGGCGCTGGATCGTACATTGCGCAATTTGGGAGTTTCCCTAAAAGAGGATTTGGGCGAGAGGTTCCGCTATTATTTATAATTGGTACTGCGGCGTCGGACAAAGCTTATTTGAGTTTCCCCATTTTTTAAAATAGCCGATATGCTAGTGCCAAAAGGTCTTGCCGCCCATGCGGCAAAGACAGAATGCGCAAATTTATGTCTTGTAATTTATGTTAGTGCGACAGCTCCTTTGTGATGGAAACACTTTGCACATAAAAGCGCTCTGAAAAGCTAGCTTTTCAAGCACTTTTTGTGCGAGATGTCTATGCTGCCAAAGGCAGCAAGACCTTTTGGCACTATGAATTGTAAAATGGGAACTCAAATTTCAAAGAAGGATTGACATATTGTGAAACTTGTGAGATAGTAAGCAGATAAGGGAATATTGCCGCACGACGCAGGGCAGTTTCTTTATATTTACATAGGAAAGCAGGAGCAGATATGTCAACCATAGATAAAATCAAAGATTTAAAGAAACAGCGGGACGCAGTGATATTGGCGCATTACTATGTCGATGACGAAGTGCAAAAAATCGCCGACTTTGTGGGGGATTCCTTTTATCTAAGCAAGATAGCCGCTGCCGCAGAGGCCAAAACGATTTTGTTTTGCGGGGTATCTTTCATGGGAGAGAGCGCTAAGATACTTAGTCCTCAAAAAACAGTAATTATGCCTGATTTAGGGGCGGACTGTCCCATGGCCCATATGGCGGATCCCGCAAAGATCGCCCAGATGCGCAGGGAATATCCAGATTTGGCGGTGGTGTGTTATATTAATTCTACGGCGGCGTTGAAAGCTTGTTCTGATGTGTGCGTGACTTCTTCCAATGCATTAAAGATTATAAAGGCGCTCCCCAACCGAGACATTTATTTTATTCCTGATGAGAATCTCGGGAGATATGTAGCGTCGAAAGTGCCGCAAAAGCATTTTATTTTTAATGATGGATTCTGCCATGTGCATAAGGAGATTACGGCGCAAGATGTAAGGCAGGCAAAGAAAGCGCATTCAAAGGCTGAACTTTTGGTACATCCAGAATGTACCCCGGACGTGACAGGCATTGCCGACTATATTGGAAGTACCTCTGGCATAATAGATTATGCGACAGAAAGCAAAGCGGAGGAATTTATTGTCTGCACAGAGCTTGGAGTTTTATATGAACTGAAGCGCAAAAATCCACGCAAGCGTTTTTATCCAGCAAAAAAGCAGCAGTGCTGTCCAGATATGAAGCGCATTTCGCTGGAAAAGGTGGCAGAGGCATTGGAACAGATGTCCAATGTCGTTGAGATGGAAGAAGAAATCAGGCTTCTTGCCAAGAAGCCCTTGGAGCGGATGTTAGAACTTGGGCAGTAGACACAGCAGAGGTGAAGTGCGCGCACAGCCAGCCCTAGGCGTCAACGTTTGTCAGACGCCATAAGGAATGTCATGGCATGGTACGGCTTTTCTCAAGAATGCTGACATAGGGATAAACGTTATGGAATCCGTTTGCTGCGGCAAAGAGGAAATATGCCATCCCAAATAACAAAAACAGAATCAGGATGCGGCGGTAAGTCAGAATTGGCTTGCCGTCGCATTTGCTTATGATGATTTCTGGAATGGCGATCAGAGAAAAGACAAAAGGGTAGACGGCAAACCGTTCCAGAATAAAATGCTTTGTGATAAAGAGGCTGATCACGGCTTGGGCAAGGGCGCTGTTTAGAAAGAGGTTTCTAAGCGACGGATCCTGAATCCGTTTGCGGAACAGGTATATCAGCAGGCAGTACAGAAATGGAAAAATCACATAACGAAATCCGTTGGCATTCCAGAAATAAGTGCCTTGATAGTTGCCATATTTTATAGGAAGCAGAGGCTTGACCAGGCAAAAGAGCGGCTCAAAAAAGAGGTATGCCATCGCAGTAAGCGCTGCCAGCCAGGTCAGAGTCTTTCTGTCAAGCTTCATTGGAAGAAGAAAATATAAGGGAAATACGAACAGCAGAGAGTTATGGAACAGTCCGCCGACAAGGATCAAGGCAGTAAAGGGCAGGATTTTTCTTTTTTTCAGGAAAGGGAAGGCAAGAATGAAAAAAGCAGTGGCAATTGACTGGCGCATCAAGTTCATGTTGTATGCCAAAAACTGCAGGCAGATGTAGAGGTAAACGCTGACCCAGGGGATCCTGGAATAACGGTAGATGAACTGCATGGCGCAGGCCATCAAAAAAACATTGATGATTACCAGAAACATAGGGTAACTCAAGCCAGCCAGGGAGCAGATCTTACAGAGAAGAAAAAAGAGAGGTTCCATCCAGTAGACCCGGAGAATCAGCGAAAACGACCATTCGCCTGCCCAGCCATAGATCGAGCGATAGGAAAAATAATCAAAGCCGATGGCGTACCGGAAAGAAGCGAGGCACACAAGTAGCAAGAAAGAACCAGCCAAATACAGAGAAACGGTGCGGCGGTTCGCATCCTTTTTCATGGAAATATAACCAATCCCTGTAAGCATGAAGATTGCAAAATAGTAAACAGCCATAAAATCCTCCTCATGAAAAGCATCCAAGAACGCTGCAGCGTTCTTGGATATATACTATAAAATAGATGCCGTTATTGGTTTATCTTAGTTTTGTAGAATCTGAAAACGATGTCCGCTGCAGATTATTCAGTTCCAGATGTTTTGCTTACTACGAAAGTCGGGGTCACGTTAAATGTTCCAGTGTCAGATACTTCCTGCCCCAGGGTTCCTACCACATAGAGGGCGCCTTCCTGGTTTGAATTTAAGATCAACACGTTCATATCCTGCTTCTGGTTTGCTTTCAGCCATCTTGCACGGGATAAGTCTGTGGGCATTTCATTGTCTGCCTCTTCTTCTTTTAAGCCAATGGCGATCTGATTTCCGCTGACTGTTCCAGTATTGCTCCATTCGACATTGTTTAATTTGCTTAAGTCTACCTTGGTATAGGTGACGTCAATCCGAACAGGGATGTTGGAATTGTTCTTCATATTGATTCTTGGTGATATAACCTTGTTCTGCGTCGAAAGGCTGTTGCTGATGTTGAATGGAACAAAGGTCGGCATGGTAACAGAGAGGATCGAAGGTTCTACCGTACCCATCATCTCCATCTGTCCGGAACCGCCCACAGGAATGTCTTTGGTAGACGTGGCATAGGAAACTGTTGGAAAAAGCAGGGCTGCTGACAAGATAAGCTGTAAAAATAATAATTTTTTCTTCATAATGTATACCTCCTCTTGCGGCATCTATCTCAGTATCAGAGTGAGTCGGGAGCGGTCAGTTTTGCACCGTCAAGGTGATCTGGGCTCCAGTCTGTCCAATGTATTCTCCGCTTGTCTCGTCATAGGCTAAGAAATAAGCGGTGGCGTTATAAGTCCCCTTTTCCAGAACTTTGTCTAATTTTACGGAGTCAATGTAAGATCCCGGTTTCAATAATTTGGAAGCGTAAATTTCCTCCTCTGTCTTGTCGAGAATGATACGCACCTTTATTAGCTTGGCGTTGTTTCCAGGATTTTCAACCATCAGGTTTCCCTTGGAGGTGCCGTTGAGAAAGACGGGGGAGGTATTGATGGAAAATGCGATCATGCTGCGATCCAGTATTTCCTGCAGTTCCTTTCGTCTCTGGTCAATGTCTACCCCAGGCATGATGCCGGCGGTGGCGTTGTCGTCATATTCTAAGTTGTTATTGTTCTTTTTTGTGAAAAGAAAATAGCAGACCAATACAGTGATTAGGAGCAGCAGCAGAATCGCAATTGCAGTTAAAATTCGTTTTTTTCGTTTGCTCATGAAACAGTTTCCTCCTTTGTGTTTGATAACAGAATAATTTATTGTTGATTTTTTATATTATAAGTCGAAAATATGGAAAATTCAAGAAAAATTATCCGACAATTTTCAATAAAATTCGACATATTCAGACATTTTATACAATTATTCTATTATTTAGAATAATTTGCGGTTTAAGACAAGGGGAGGATCCCGTCGCTTGGCGGGACGTAAAAAGCGGTCAGACCGCTCGTTTTGGAGTGATCGACCGCTTTGCGTTATTTGGATGATAAAGTTGATACACTGATATGTTCTGGAGACAGCCATCGTCAGGATGTCATTGTTTTTGATAAATGCTTGCCAGAAATATATCTGGCGAGATATACGAATGGCGTGTCGGCAAGGCTGGTGACAATGAAAATGATGTAGCTGGAAAGGGTGATCCAACCAAGCGTGGAAATATCATAGGTGCCCAAGAAAGCGCCAAATGTAAAGAGAACGGCGTTAAGGAGCTGAGATACCAGCGTGGAACCATTGTTGCGAAGCCACAAGAATTTTTTGCGGTCGCCAAAATGCCTGCTGGTAAATTCCCACCATTTATGATATGCCCATACATCAAATAACTGGACTGCCGCATATACGGCGATTCCTACCAGCATCAGCCTTGGGGTATTGGAAAATACGGTGCGGATGGCGGGAAAGGCAAAGTCGTTTTCGTTGGGAGCATAAAGCATCCAGGACTGACTGATGAGGATAAATGTTATTGATGTAGCGATTCCCATCCACACCGCAGTCTGCGCCTGTTTTTTCCCGTACAGCTCGCTTAAAATATCAGTCACCAGGAACGTGGAGGCAAACAAGATGTTTCCCAGGGTCATTTCCATCCCAAACGCATTTACTAGAATCAGCACTTCGATGTTTGCTGCGATGGTTGCCACGATTGTCCAAAGGTATAGTCCTTGTTCTTGAAACAGTCGAAACAGCACGATGACGATTGTGTAAGTAAGGATCAAAGATAAGATTAAAAGGATTTCATTTTGCATTTTCTACGACACCTCCTACGCCGAACGCAGTATTTTCCATTAAAATATCCACCCGGGGATCTTGAATATATTTGGGGTAAAGTTCTCTTGCAAAGATCTTGATAATCATGGGATCTGGCTTGACAGGCCTGCGGTTTTCCTGCATGATATTGATGCATACCCGTTCAAAGTTAGCAAGACCGGTTTGAATATCCTGGTCCATGCTTTTAGCCGTCTGTCCGGGGATTCCCTGTAACAGGCATACTTCGTCAAAATATGCTGCCAGTTCGGCAGGGTTGTCCGTATCAATTCCCTTATCCAGGTAGCTCTCTCGGAACAAGGCATCAAACGTTTCCACGCCTGTTTTGATTTTTAGCTCTATGCCAAGGGATGCAAAACGATTGCGGAAATCAAAGATAGCGTCACGGTGCCTCCAATGGCATTCAAAATGTAGCTGGGAAATTTGTTTTTCCTGGCAGATTTGTTCAATCAGAGAGAGCGTTTCGCTGTCAAGGTCCACAAAGCTTCCAGAGTTGATCACTTCCAGTTTGTGGTGGATTCCGGTCACCTTCAAAAGCTGTTCTTGATTGAGGGCATAATTCGCAGCTTCATCCTCTGAAGAATCTAGATGGTAGTCGCAGAAGCGGCAGCGCCTCCAACTACAGCCTGTTCCCCGCAGCATAACGATTTCCCGGGGATTTTTTTCGTTGATTACCGCATAGCGGCATGGGTTAAAATGTTCCATAAATGTTCCTTTCTGATGCATGGCGATCGTGCCCATAAGATAAAAAAAGACACATAAGTATTTATGTGCCCAAAAACAAAAACGGCATATCCCTGCGCAATGGCACAGAAAATAACCGTCTCTTTCATCCCTAGTTTTGTTTAGAGACAGGATGGTCACGAACTGTCTTTTGGAGTAATAAGTTCCGGCATTAATTATACTATGGCAGTTTTGAAATTGCAAGAGTCTTTTTTGTGACATAATTATAGGATGCCTTGACAGCAACGCAAGCAACCGGCTGAGTTGACAAGCGGTCAGTACGCGAGTATAATCAAAAGGTATCAAATGTACGGTTTATATAACGGTGTCAAGTGAAATTTTTAGAAAGACAATGCGCCATGGAAAAGAAGAACAGCCAGAGAATTCCCAATGAGCGAAAGGAATATTACAGAGATATCGGCGGCAAGAAATTACGGCTTGGTTATACGACCGGAAGTTGTGCGGCGGCTGCCTCCAAAGCGGCCGCTTTTATGTTGCTAACAGGCAGGCGGCTGGATCAGGTATCTCTTCTGACGCCGAAAGGGATATCCTTGCATTTGCAAGTGCTGGATATCATTATCGGGAAAGAGGAGGTATCTTGCGCCATTCAAAAGGACGCCGGGGATGATCCAGATATCACCGACGGCGTCCTGGTTTATGCGAAAGTTTGCAAACGTCGTCCGCCTTCTGGGGATCCATGCTTCCAGGAAGAAAATTTTGCGGAATCGGGTTTTCAATCGCAAAAAGGCGCAGAAAAGCCCCGCATCCGCATTTCAGGCGGCGTAGGCGTAGGCGTTGTCACAAAGCCCGGCCTGGATCAGCCTCCTGGAGCCGCCGCTATCAATCAGGCGCCAAGAAAAATGATTACAGACGAATTGCAGCGGATTTGTCAGGAATATCATTATAGCGGAGGCTTGGAGGTGGAGATATCCGTGCCCCAAGGGGAAGCGCTGGCACAAAAAACCTTTAATCCCAGGCTGGGCATTTTGGGAGGGATTTCTATTTTAGGAACCACGGGGATTGTGGAGCCGATGAGCGAGTCAGCCCTGGTTTCTTGCATTCGCCTGGAAGTAAGCCAGCAGGCGGAGCTTGGCAGGAAGAGCCTGGTGGTTACCCCGGGAAATTATGGCCAGACATATCTAAAGGAGCATTTTCCCCTTTCGTTAAGCCAGGGAATCAAATGCAGCAATTATGTGGGGGAAACGATTGATTTTGCGGCGCAGCTTGGCATAGAAAATCTCTTGTTCGTGGCGCATATCGGGAAGTTTATCAAGGTTGCCGGAGGCATATTTCAGACGCATTCCCAATATGCGGACGCCCGTATGGAGATCCTGACCGCCAATGCCGTGCTTGCAGGAGCTGGCCAGCCCTTGCTCACAGAATTGATGCAGGCAGCGACGACGGAGGAGGGTATTTTGATTCTAGAACGGGCTGGCTATCTGCAGCAGACCATGAAGCATGTCACGGCGCATATCCAATCTCATTTAGAACGGCGCTCGGCGGGAAGGCTGCAGATTGGAGCGGTGATATTTTCGAGCAAGATTGGATCATGCAGGCAGGGAAATGGGGAATTGGGGCGAACAGCACATGTGCAGGAAATCATTGAGAAGATCAGGATAGAAACGGAACGTCAAGAGAGGTTTCAATTAAAAAACAGATAGGAGAATCAAATGAGAGGCAAGTTATACGGAATCGGCGTGGGACCAGGAGATCCAGAACTGCTAACGCTTCAGGCAGTGCGCCTCATTCGCTCATGCGACGCTGTGGCAGTGCCTGGAAAGAAAAAGGAAGAGACGACAGCATATCAGATCGTGCTTCAGGCAGTGCCGGAAATCTGCAACAAGGAGTGTCTTGCGCTGGACATGCCTATGACAAAGGACGCAACAAAGCTGGAAGCCAGCCACAGTGCGGCATTTGCGATCTTAAAAGTGGCGCTGGACCAAGGAAAGGACGTGGCGTTTCTGACCTTGGGAGATCCCTGTATTTATTCTACTTATATTTATATGCACCAAAGGGCGGTAGCGGCTGGATATGAGACGCAAATGATCAGCGGGATTCCTTCCTTTTGCGCAGCGTCAGCCAGATTAAACCAGGGGTTAGTGGAAAAATCACAGATGCTTCATATCATTCCGTCTATTTACGGCATAGAGGAGGGATGGAAGCTGCCGGGGACCCGGGTGCTGATGAAAACAGGAAAAAAGCTGCGGCAGGTAAAAGCGCGGGCACAGCAGGAAATTTCTCAGGGCAAGCAATTACAGGTTTCCATGGTAGAGAATTGCGGCATGGAAGGCGAACGTATTTACCAGGACGCCAAAGAGCTGCCAGAAGAGGCAGGATATTATACGCTTCTGGTTATAAAGGAGGAGACATGATTTATTTTGTTGGCGCTGGGAGCGGCGCGCCGGATCTGATCACGGTGCGGGGACAGAAGCTTTTGCAGCAGGCAGACGTGATTATTTATGCAGGCTCTTTGGTGAATCCCAAGCTTCTTTGGCAAAAGAAAACGGAATGCAGGGTGTATGACAGTGCAAAGATGACCTTGGAGGAAGTGACGGCAGTCATGAAAGAGGCAGAACAAGAGGGCAAGTCCACGGTGCGTCTTCATACCGGAGATCCCTGCCTCTATGGGGCGATCCGGGAGCAGATGGACGTGCTGGAACAAGAACAGATCCCCTATGAGTACTGTCCGGGCGTCAGTTCCTTTTGTGGCGCGGCGGCGGCGCTGAATCTGGAATATACGTTGCCGGGGGTGTCCCAGAGCGTGGTTATCACGAGGATGGCAGGAAGGACTCCCGTGCCAGCGAGAGAGGAGATTGCCTCTTTTGCGGCGCATGGCGCCACGATGGTGATATTTTTAAGCGCCGGAATGCCAGAAAAGCTTACAGAACGTCTACTGGAAGGGGGATATCAGGAAGATACCCCTGCCGCCATTGTCTATAAGGCGACTTGGGAGGATGAAAAGGCTTGTCTATGCACGGTGAAGACTCTTGCAAAGACGGCGCATGAGCATGGAATCCATAAAACGGCCTTGATTATCGTCGGGGACGTGGTAAGTCACAGAAGCTATCAGAGAAGCGACTTGTATCGCCCTGGGTTTGAGACAGGATTTCGCAAAAGGAAGAGGGAATGAAGAGATATAGAAAAGAAGATGGGAAAATTAGCCATTTTTTGAAAAGCGGCAGGGGAAACGGGAAAGAAATCTGTGCCGCTGTCATAAGCTTTACCGATCGGGGAAACCAGCTTGCGGCACAGATATCCACGGCGCTGCAGGATTGTGCCAAAGTAAAGACGCAGGACAGCCGCCAGTTGTGTTATCCGTTAAAGGAATGGTGCCAGCGCTCTTTTGCGAGCTGCCAGCTTTTGGTTTTTGTGGGAGCCGTGGGGATCGCAGTGCGGCTGATTGCAGAGTTTATCCAGGATAAGTATCAAGATCCAGCGGTGCTGGTGATTGATGAGCTGGGCAATTATGTGATCCCTGTTTTGTCGGGTCATGTAGGAGGAGGCAATGACTGGGCTAGGTTTCTTGGCGAAGCGTTAGGGGCGCTTCCAGTGATCACTACGGCAACGGATCTTCATGGCAAATTTGCGGTAGATGTTTTTGCTGCAAAAAACAAGCTGGTGATTTCAGAGCGGGGGTTGGCAAAGGAGATATCGGCGGCGGTGCTCCGGGGAGAAGCGATCCGTTTTTTCAGTGAAAGGGAAGTCTTTGGCAGAATGCCAAAAGAGCTGCAAGTGATGCAATTGTTTCCAGATAATAAGCAAAAAGCGCAGGCAGAAAGAAGCGCAGAGACATGCCAAGAACCAGAGGCTACGGCGGCGCAACAAAGAGCATGGGGTGGTTACAGCATCTATGTGGGAGTGAAAAGGCAAACAGACATGGAGAAAACCTTGTTTCTTCATCCCAAAGCGCTGGCGCTTGGCATTGGCTGCAGGAAGGGAAAATCCTCGGAGGAAATAGAGGCATTTGTGCTGCGGACATTACAAGAGGCAGGGCTTGCCTGGGACAGCGTCTGCGGCGTGGCTTCTGTGGATCTGAAAAAACAGGAACAGGGGCTTGTAGAATTCTGTGAAAAATGGAAGCTTTCATTTTGCACGTTTACGCCAGAACAGCTTGCTAAAGTTCCGGGAACATTTTCAGAATCAAGCTTTGTGCAGCAAGAGATTGGCATTGGAAACGTCTGTGAGCGTGCAGCAGTAGTCTATGCCAGTTCTCTTATGAAAGGAACAAAGAAACCAGCGCTTAGGTTGCCGAAGACGGCGGGGCATGGGATCACCTTGGCGGCGGCAGAGATAGATTGGAGTGTGCAAGTTGAAGAAGTTATTTGTGGTGGGAATCGGACCAGGAGCTTATGAGGAAATGACGTTGCGCGCAGTACGGACATTGCAGCAGTGTCAGGTGATTGTGGGATATACGGTGTATGTGGATCTGATTCGGGAACATTTTGCGGACAAAGAATTTTTGACGACTCCCATGCGCCAGGAGACAGAGCGTTGCCGTCTTGCCTTAAAAGCGGCAGAAGAGGGACGGCTGACGGCGATGATTTGTAGCGGCGACGCAGGGGTGTACGGCATGGCTGGAGTATTGTTAGAGCTTGCCGCAGCATATCATCAAGTAGAGATTGAGGTTGTGCCGGGCGTCACGGCGGCAGTCAGCGGCGCAGCGGTCCTTGGTGCGCCTTTGATGCATGATTTTGCAGTCATAAGCCTCAGCGACTTAATGACGCCCTGGGAACGGATCGAGCAACGGCTTCGTGCAGCGGCAGCCGCAGATTTTATCATTTGCCTCTATAATCCTTGCAGCAAAAAGAGGTCAGACTATTTGAGACGGGCCTGCGAAATCTTATTAGAGTACCGGGAAAGCGGCAATTTGTGCGGCTATGTAAGCAATATCGGACGAGAAGGAATGTGCAGCAAGATTTGTACCTTAGAGGAGCTTATGGAAGCAAAGACGGATATGTTTACCACGGTTTTTGTCGGAAATTCTGACACCAAGGCAGTGAATGGGAATCTGGTGACGCCCAGAGGATATTTGTTATGACCTGACGTGAGCGCAGGAGACGGAGGAGACAGGTGCGAAAGATATTGATTTTTGCAGGGACAATCGAGGGCAGGCGCCTTGCCTTTCTTTTGGCAGAGCAAGGAATTGCTGTGACAGTCTGCGTGGCGACAGCCTATGGGCGGGAAGTCCTAGAGCAAGCCGGGGAGCACCCCTTGATCAAGGTGCAAAGCGGCAGGCTCACTGAGAAGCAAATGGAAGATTTGCTGGCGGGAGATTCATGGAGAGCGGTGGTGGACGCCACCCATCCGTTTGCAGTGGAGGCGTCAAAAAACATTGCCCAGGCATGCGTCGTCCAAAATCTGGAATGCTTGCGTTTGTTGCGCCAGGAGGATCCTGCAGAACTGACGCCTGAAACAAGCGGGGCAAAGACGGTTTATGTGGATTCTGCAAAAGAGGCGGTTGAATATTTAAATCAGCAGAGCGGCAATATTTTCCTGACCACTGGAAGCAAAGAACTATCTGACTACGTTGAGGGGCTTTGGGATCTTTCCAGGCTGTATGTGCGGATTCTGCCCGTCGGCGCAGAGGTGGAGCGTTGCCGCAGGCTGGGACTTTCGGGAAAGCAGATCATTTGTATGCAGGGGCCGTTTTGCAAGGAGTTAAATGCGGCAATGCTTCAGCAAGTCCAGGCGTCAGTCATGGTAACCAAGGAGACGGGAAAAGCAGGAGGTTTTTCGGAGAAGCTTCTTGCAGCGGCGCAGACAGGAGCCAGTGTCATAGTGATTCGCCGTCCCAAGGAGCAGGGATATTCCATGACAGAGATCTTAAAACGGCTGGGCGCAGCAGACATTGCCGCAGCAGAGCGCAGAATTACCCTTGCCGGGATGGGGATGGGGGCGCTTGCCAGCATGACCAGGGAAGTCTATCAGGCATGTTGTGACGCCGATTTGATCATCGGTGCAAAACGGATGTTAGAAACGGTAAAAGATCTTGGGAAAACCAGCAAAGAATTGTATCAAAGTCAGGAAATTGCAGACTATGTCAAGGCGCATCCTGCATACCGGGAAATCGTGATTCTCATGTCAGGGGATTTGGGATTTTACAGCGGCGCAAAGAAGCTGCGTCAAATTTTGACAGAAGAGGGCGTCGTCAAAAACCAAGAGCCGAATTGTCAGGTACGCCAGCTTTGCGGCGTGCCGTCGGTGGCATATTTTGCTGCGCGGCTGGGAATGTGCTGGGAGGACTTCGCCCTTTTAAGCCTGCATGGAAGGCGGCGCAATCTGCCCGGGGCGCTGGAAAGCTGCAGGAAAGTGTTTGCCTTGACAGATGGGGCAAAGGGCGTTCGCATGATTGCCAGGGAATTGCTGGATTATGGTTTTTTTGACACGAAGATGTATGTGGGCTCCAGGCTCAGTTATCCAGAAGAAGAAATTTTGCAGGGAACGCCGCAGGATTTTTTGGAATATCACAGTCCGGGAGTTTCATCCGTGATATTGCTGCAAGAAGAAATGCCAAAAAAAATTGTCACCCAGGGCATTGCCGATGCATTATTTTTCCGGGGAAAAGCGCCGATGACAAAAGAGGAGGTGCGCGCAGTGTCGCTCTCTAAGCTGGCGCTTACAGACGATGCGGTGGTTTGGGATATTGGAGCCGGGACCGGAAGCGTTGCCGTAGAATGCGCCAGGCAGTGTCTGTCTGGGAAAGTATATGCAATAGAAAAAAATCAAGAGGCGTTAGAACTGTTAAAACAAAACAAATACAGGCACAAGGCATGGAATTTAGAGATTATAGCAGGGGAAGCGCCAGAGGCATTGCAGACGCTTTTCGCCCCTACCCATGTATTTGTTGGAGGAAGCGGCGGCAGGCTTCGGGAGTTAACAGCCTTAGCGTGGCAAAAAAATCCCAAGCTGCGTCTGGTGCTCAATGTGATTTCGCTAGAAACGTTGCGTCAAGTGCTGGAGCTGATGGAGGGCATGACGTTTTCTCATAAGGAGATTGTGCAGATATCGGTGTCAAAGGCAAAGGAGTTGGGGCGCCACCCCATGATGATCGGGCAAAACCCCGTCTATGTGATTACTTTGCAGAAATGAGGATGTTATGGTAAATAAGGTAAATGGACAGAAATATTACGAATATGCGAAAGTAAACAGGCAGAAACGAGAGACGACGAGTTCTTCCGAGTTTCATATGAACTTCGATAAACAAGGAGTAGTTTATGAACATGGTCAGGAAAAGAAAGAGGTTTCTGAGACCAAAAAAGAAGATGCTTTTCATGCTGGCGGCAAAGAGGATCAGAATGGGGTAAAACTTCAGATTTCCAGGAAAGGACAGGAACAGGCGGTCAAAGAGCGGCAAAAAGACGCCATAGCAAGCCAGTTGCAAAAATTTGCAGAGATGGCGGTTTCCTTTTTTAAATCATTGTGGGATAAGATATGGAATGATCATCCCCAAGAACCGGAATTTCCGGAGGTGCTCGCAGAGCATGTCGAAGAGACTATGGAACAGCAGCCAAAGGTTCATCCCCTGCAAGAACGTGACAGCCTGGCGTGGTCCATTTATACGCAGGAAGAGATACGGGAGATGTTCCGCAGGGGAGATCCTAGGGAAATTGAGGATTTTCTTTCGCAGCATGGCGAAAGACGTCTCGCAAAGAATTCGGATCTGCTGACGCAATATGATAAGAGAGGAAGCCTTGTGGGAATTGACAGCTCGGACAAAGAGAAGATCCTTCATGGCACCAAAAATGAGATCGGGCTTTGAAACGCTGCGCCATGTGGGCAATGGGACAGTGATTGTGGCATAAAATGCGCATCTTTGCGATATAATGGAGTAACAGGATAAACAGGAGTAAAAATATGTGTGGAATTGCTGGATTTTACCACAGAGAGAAGGATTACGAGAAGGATGGGACGTATTATCGTTCCATCCTTGTTACTATGCACCAGAAACTGCAAAGGAGAGGGCCGGATGACGCTGGCATTTACCTCAAAGAGCATTGCGGACTCTCCCACAGCCGTCTATCAATCATTGACTTGTGCGGCGGACATCAGCCCATGGTGCGAAAAAAGGGTCAGAGGACTTGCGCCATAGCATATAACGGGGAGATTTACAATGCCAAGGAGCTGCGCCAGGATTTACAAGAAAAGGGCTGGAAGTTTGAAACCACCTGCGACACGGAAGTAATTTTGCTGGGGTTCATGGAGTATGGACCAGAGATCGCAGTACGCCTCAACGGCATTTTTGCGTTTGCCATTTTAGAGGAACGAGAACACATGTTGTATCTGTTTCGGGATCCGATGGGCGTCAAGCCGCTATTTTATATTAAAAAAGATCATGAGCTGATTTTTGCCTCGGAACCCAAAGCGATTTTAACGCATCCAGCGGTAAACCCGGAATTGGACCGTGAGGGATTGAATGAGATTTTTGGCATCGGTCCGGCACGGACGCCGGGGGCGGGCGTGTTCCGGGGCATGAAAGAGGTGCGTCCGGGAGAATATGTCACTTATGGAAAAAAACGCGCCCTGCAGCGAAAGACTTATTGGAAATTAGAAAGCCATCCTCATAACGATTCTTATGAGCGTACCATTGACACGGTGTCACAATTGGTGCAGGATTCGATTCGCAGGCAGATGGTATCGGACGTGCCGATTTGTACGTTTCTCTCTGGCGGCGTCGACAGCAGCCTGGTGTCGGCAGTGTGCGCGGCAGAATTAAAAAAGCAGGGCAAGCAGCTTGCGACGTTTTCTTTTGACTTCGTGGATAATCAGAAAAATTTTAAGGCAAATGCGTTTCAGCCTTCCCAGGACCGGCCTTATGTGGAAAAAATGGCGGCTTATCTGGAGTCAGACCACCACTTTCTGGAATGTGACAACGCCAGCCAGATAGAGATGCTTTGCGATTCTGTCAAAGCCCATGACCTACCGGCAATGGCGGACGTGGATTCCTCGATGCTTTATTTTTGCTCTCAGGTCAGTAAAACTCATAAAGTGACGCTGACAGGGGAATGTGCGGATGAGATTTTTGGCGGCTATCCCTGGTTCCATCGGGAAGAATGCTTTCAGGCACAGACATTTCCCTGGACCATGGACTTGTCTCCGAGAAAGGAATTGCTGGCGGATGATTTCATAGAATACCTGCGCATGGATGAGTATGTGCGGGAGAGATACCAGCGTTCCATAGCAGAGACGCCAAGATGTGAGGACGACGGCCCTGAGGAGGCAAGGCGCAGGGAGATTTCCTGGCTCAATCTTAAATGGTTTATGCAGACACTGTTAAACCGCATGGACCGCACCAGCATGTATAGCGGGCTCGAAGCCAGAGTTCCTTTTGCAGACGTCAGGATCGTTCAGTATGTGTGGAATGTGCCCTGGGAGATGAAAGCAAAGGACGGGGTGGTCAAAAACCTGCTCCGCCAGTCTGGGAAAGGACTTTTGCCAGAGGAAGTGCTGTTTCGCAGGAAATCTCCCTATCCGAAAACGTATGATCCACAGTATGAGAATCTTTTGAAAGGCAAGATTCGAAAGCTCTTGGAGGACGGCAACGCTCCCGTGCTGCAGTTTTTAGATAAAGCAAAAGTCAAAGCATTTCTGGAGAAGCCTTCGGATTATGGCAGGCCCTGGTATGGACAGTTGATGGCGGGACCTCAGCTTTTGGCTTACCTGATTCAGATCAACGCCTGGATGGAGCAATATGAAATCAAGGTAAGGTGAGCGTTTGGCGCTGATTGCCGCCAGGCACGATAAGGACAGCGGATCGCCTGGCGGGTGCTTTGCCACTATAAAATGGAGAAAGGTGAGGCTGTCGCACGAATGTACTTACCTGTTTAAAAGGTTTCCATTGCAAAGCAATGCAAACAAAATGCACAAAGATTATCTTGGGAAGCTAGCTTCCCAGAATAATTTTGTGCATTCTGTCTTTGCCGCATGAGCGGCAAGACCTTTTAAACAAGTGCATCCATTCGTGCGACAGCTTCATTTTGTTTGCATTGCAACCTTTTGAACAAATTTACGTCTTATAAGCCATATTAGTGCGACAGTCCCATCTTGCACATTTATTCCGACACTGCTATGATATATCTAAAAATACTACACAGGAGGATTTGATGCCATGAATGAAACAATAGGATTTATCGGCGGCGGGAATATGGCGAGCGCCATCATCGGAGGATTGCTGAATTCTGGCCTTGCCAAGAAAGAACAAATCATCGCAACCGCAAAAACAGACAAAACACTTGATTCCCTGAAAGAACGTTTTGGAATTACCGCTATCTCAGACAATGCCCAAGCTGCGCAAAAGTCTGACATTCTTTTCCTTGCAGTAAAGCCTTATCTTTTTCCAGAAATCATTACTCAGATCAAAGACTGCGTCCACCCAAACACGCTTCTTATCTCCATCGCCGCCGGGCAAACGATCACGGGAATATTGTCTGCCTTCGGATCGGATGTCAAATTGGTACGCGCCATGCCCAACACCCCTGCACTGGTGGGAGAAGCCATGAGCGCTCTCTGCGCCGCTGCAAATGTCACAGAAGAAGAACTTGCCAAAGCCGTGACAATATTCAACAGCTTTGGCAAGTGTGAAATTATCCCAGAATCCATGATGGACACGGTAATTGGCGTTTCCGGCTCCTCTCCTGCCTATGCCTACTTATTTATCGAAGCTATGGCAGATGCTGCCGTCGCTGACGGCATGCCCCGGGCGCAAGCATACAAATTTGCCGCCCAGTCGGTACTGGGTGCTGCCAAAATGGTGCTGGAAACGGGAACGCACCCCGGCGCTCTTAAGGACGCCGTATGCTCTCCTGGAGGGACCACCATAGAAGCGGTGGCAGTCCTAGAACAGCATGGGCTGCGCAATGCCGTAATTTGCGCCCAACGGGCATGTGTGCAGAAATCACGGGATATGACCTGATCTCAAGCACTCACAAACGTCGGGGACGCAAGCATATATCTGTGCTGTCACTCGCTCAACGACTCTTGCTGCAGTCTGTCAAATTCCGCCATACACTGATCCACCGTAGCGCCATTTAACAGATTGCGGACAATCTGGCAGGTATTTCCCCATTGTTCCACTTTCATCCCTGCATTAGACCCCAGGACATAGACATTTTCTTTGATCTTATCATTCAGGGGCTTTAATGCAGGGATACATTCTACTTCCACGTTTTTCGAGGGAGAAATCACCTTGTTGATCTCTGTATAGGTCTTAAGCGCCTCATCGGACAACATCACGTCCAGAGTATCTTTAGCGTCCTTCAAATGCTCTGCATCAACGCCGACAGCATATCCCGTCATAGAAACCACGGGCATTTGCCCCCGGCTGCTTGGGAATCCGATGACTTTCAATTCGAAATCTGGCTTTCCATAAGCTGTCTCCGCATTGGCAGCGCCCCAATAGGCCATGACGATCGGCGTTTTTTGCGCCAGAAAATCTGGTCCCTCGCCATCAATCGCCTCACTGACATAGGCTTTTTGCGCATCAATATAGCCACGGTCGATCAACTCTTTCAAAAATTCAAACCCTGGGCGCATATAATCGCTATATTTGCTTGTTCCAAGATTTAAAGCTTCTATTTCCGCTTCTGTATTGCCGCCATTATACAAATCTGCATATGCCTGTGCAAAGACAAAATTCTCAAGCCACCAACGGTTGGCGCCAATTGGCGTGTCTATGCCGTTCTCTTGAAACACCTTGCAGCATTTGAGCAGATCTTTTGGCGTTTCTGGAAGTTCCAGATCATACTTTTCAAACAAATCCACATTGATAAACAGTCCATACGCAACGACTTCCTGGGGAACAGCCACTAACTTTCCATCTACCGTATTTGCAGTCTTTACCACCTCGCGCAAATTCTTTGCACTAGAAAGTCCTGACAAATCTAGTAGCCTTCCTTCCTCCCCCAAAATCTGGATCGTGTTTGGGTTCAACAGATAAAAATCATCAAGATTATTTCTCACCCGTTCCAATGTTACCTCGTCATAACTCTTTTCCTGATAACTTTCCGCCGTATAAGTCCGATATGCCACCTTGATCCCAAGTTTTTCTTCTGCCATACAAACCGTTTGGTCAGATGCGCTTCTTGCAATATTTTCTGCATCGGGGTTCGTCTTCTCCATAGGGCTGAAAAAATTTACGACTTTTTCATTTTCCTCTTCTGAAACGATCAGATTATGATCCTTATTTCCCAAATTTGCGCACGCCGCCGCCATACAAACGGTCATTCCAGCCAAGCAGGCTGCAGCTAATCGCATTCTATATTTTTTCCAATTGATCCTCAATATCTTGTTCCTTTCTTGTTACACATTGATTTAATACTTTTTTTAACAGCTCAATGTCAATGGGTTTTGGCATGTGCACATCCATTCCAGCATCCAAGGCTTCTTTTTCATCTTCCGCAAAAGCGTTCGCCGTCATGGCGATAATCGGTATTTTTACTGCATCTGCGCGCTGCAAGGCACGAATTGCCCGGGTAGCCTCATATCCGTTCATCACTGGCATCTGAACATCCATTAAGATTGCATCAAATTCTCCCTCTGGCGCATGTTCAAAACGCTCCAATACGATCTTCCCATTCTCGGCAATTTCACAGCTTGCTCCCTCCATCTCCAATATTTCTGAAAGAATTTCCGCATTGATCTCGTTATCTTCCGCTGCAAGAAAATGAAAGCCTTCCAGGCTATATACATTTTCCTGCAGGACTGCCGTCTGACCGTCTGCCTCAGCCTGAATTTCCAAAATCTTTTCTTTTAATGCAGATACAAAAAACGGTCTCGTAAGGATTTTGACATTTTTGATCTCTGCAGCTTCCTCAATCTCATCTCCATTATGATCTGAAAGCAGCAGGATTGGCACGGTGTCTGGCAGAACCTTGCGAATCTTTTCAGCGGCAAATACGCCTCCGGCTTCTGACAGATTCCAATCAAGCAAAACCAGCTGACACTCTTGGCGCCCGCTTTCTGACAACCATGCAAGAGCTTGTTCCAGGCTCTTAACAGCATGCGTCACAACTCCCGTGTCTTTCATAAGCATCTCAATATTTCTGCAGTTCTCTTCGTCATCCTCGACAACCAGCATCCTGGATATTTCATGTTTCTCCCAGAATTGCCTATCTGCCCGATTCTCTGATATGCGTAACTCCAGTTCAACCCGAAAAAGACTGCCCTCGCCCAGTTGACTAGATACGTCTATGGTTCCGCCCATAAGCTCTACGATATTTTTGGTGATCGCCATGCCAAGCCCTGTGCCTTGCACCTTGTTGGTGGTGCTGTTCTCCGCCCGGGTAAAAGCGTCAAATATCGTCTCCAAATACTCTGGCGTCATTCCATACCCGTCGTCCTCCACTTCGATACGGATATGCTCATACTGCTCAGAACGCTGCTTCAGTCCCTGGATGCGAAACCAGATATTCCCGCCCTCCTGAGTGTATTTGACGGCATTCGAAAGCAAATTAATTAAAATCTGATTGATCCTGGTCTCATCTCCCAACAACTCTTCATGCTGGATGCCAGATACCTCCACATGGAAACTTTGGGCTCTGTCATTTGCCATAGATCTGATAATGGCATCTACGGACGACACTAGGTCATTTAGCGTAAATGGTTCTACATTCAGGACTACTTTTCCACTCTCGATCTTAGAGACATCCAAAATATCATTGATCAGACTCAGAAGATGCTGGCCAGACGCCGTAATCTTGCGGGTATATTGTCTGACCTTCGCCGGATTTTCGGCATCCTTGTCAAGCAAAGTGGTAAAACCAAGAACTGCATTCATAGGCGTACGGATATCATGTGACATATTTGAGAGAAACATGGTCTTAGAATTACTTGCAATCTGCGCCGCCTGCAATGCATCGGAAAGCTGTTTGTTGTAAATTTCCCGTTCCGCTTCCCGTTCTTTTCTTAGCTTGATTTGCTGCCTGTGATTAAAATAATATAATAAGCAGCACAAAAAGAACGCCACCAGCATCACAATTACCACGATTAAAATATTCTGATTTACATAACGCCCTTCCTGTTGAACCGCCTCCACAGGCACATAGCCGATTAGAAAAACAGTGCCATCATTGACTGACCAGATATAATTTAAAGAATGTTTTTCCCGAATGTCATGGTAAAACGTGACATTTTTTCCGCTTTTCAGACACTTGGTCACTTCCCTTTGAAGCTCCTGGTCTTTGATATCATTGGCACGGTAGAAGTCCTTCAAATTCAAATGCCCCGCATTACGCTCACCCATTCCCTTTGGCTTAAGCACAAGCCTCTGGCTCTTGGCATCCATGATATAGAGCATCGCCTGCTTATTATAAAAGCCATCCGGCAGAGACTGATCCAAGGCATCGTATACATATTCAATATAGAGCGCTGCAATTTCCTTGTGATTTTTGACAACCGGACATTTCATCGTATACGCCCATGTGCCCATATGATTAATATATGACTGGGAGATCGCAAGCCCTTCCACTGTCTTTCCCAGAGAAAAATCTAGTTCTTCTTCCGAAAATACACCTCCCGTATTGGAAATGCCTTGCTGTTCCCCAGACTCAATCAGGGAAATCTTTACCATCGTCTGATTTTTCTGGAAAGACCGGATATATTCCCCCATATCCTCTTGCTTCGCCGTTTCATGGGCAATCAATTTTTGAAATTCTGCCTCATTTTTTAAAATTGCCTCAATCGTGCATTTAATCAAGTCCAGGCTTTCACTGAGACTTTGTATGGCTGACGCCGACATCTCAATAGAAATCTTCCTAGCCACGGAAAACACGACGCTCCCTAAAATGCAAAATACCAAAATAATAGAAATCAACAAGGAAAAACCGCTGTCTTTCTTGTTTCTAGTGCGACCTTTCTTCATTCTTAATTCTCCATTCCAATATCATCAATACAAATCCTCGCCTATCATATTAATATGCATGTTTTTTAATAAGTAAAATTATACTTGATAAATCTTAGAATTTCAACTGATGTTTTACTTTGAGTTTCCCCATTTTGCAATTCATAGTGCCAAAAGGGGGCTGTCGCACTAAGATATTTACTTGTTTAAAAGGTCTTGCCGCTGATACGGCAAAGACAGAATGGGGCTGTCGCACGAATGTATTCACCTGTTCAAAAGGTCTTGCCGCTGATGCGGCAAAGACAGAATGCACAAAAATCACTCTGGAAAGCTAGCTTTCCAAGATGACTTTTGTGCATTTTGTTTGCATTGCTTTGCAATGTAAACCTTTTGACCAAGTAAATATCGTAGTGCGACACCCCCATTTTGTTTGCATTGCTTTGCAATGTAAACCTTTTAAACAAGTAAATATCTTAGTGCGACACCCCCTTTCCTAAACAAGATCAAAAAAGCCGCCATATGAAAAGGACTAAAACGTAGGTTCTGAAGCAATCTTTAATCAGTAAATACCACTTCCTGCATTTTGCCCTTTTCATATGGCAGCTTTTCAAAATCAAATTCTAAGAATCAAGCTGTTGATTGATATTGCCCACAAACGCCCAAGGCATTACAAAGCGGAAATCCTTCACCTAATGCGAATCTCCTCAAACGCCCGGTATAAATTAAGCCTTCCCCATCCATACGCCCGGTCTGGGTATATGCGTTTGGGATCACGTTCGGCGCTGCGCTCTAGCATGTTCTTTATGTCTATGCCTGTGATAGAGGAATAATTTCCCCGCACAATCCCCCATTCCATCATCAGCGCAACCGCTCCCGTGGTGACCGCCGACGCCGCACTGGTACCGCTCCTTGTAACGAACATATCTCCTGGAGCCGCCCCGAACACCTCCACGCCTGGAGCTACAAAGTTCGGCTTCAAGGTGCCATTCGCTGCAAATCCCCTCCCAGACCGCAGATAAATGCTGTTGTCTCTGACATTATAAGCGCCTACCGACATCGGCACCACCGCCCCTGAGGGCACCGTGATCGTGGTATCAGGATTAGAACGCACAAAAAATACTTCCCCGGTAAGAAAGTCTTCCAGTGGCAGCCACATATGAAAGAAATGCCCGATTTCTCCTTCCTGATAGACCCGGATGTTCCACAAACCCTGCGTAGGCTTGCTGAAACGGATATAGATCACTTGGGAGCCATCCAAAATCCCCAGAATACGGTAGTCCACGGACACCTTTGTGTCCTCAAACAGGAAGCTATACTCCCTTCCTCCAGACAAAATATACTCGCTTGGCATCCGCTCTCCAGTAGGAGAGATGATATCCACTAAAAAACGCTGCGGGGCCTGCGCCCACATCTCCACATAGAATCCCTGCACCCCTGAACCGACGTCGATTTCCACATTTCGAACGGTCTCCTCCTCTTCAAGCTCTCCAAAATAATGATGACGGGAATTTCCCTCATTCCCTGCCGCTATCACCACCGCATGCTGGTTCTTAAGCGCCGTAAAATTCAACATCGTTGACAATGGATTAGTCCCAGTATGCCCGCCGAGATCCGTCCCCAGCCCGACGCAGAGCACAAGGGGCATATGGCGTTCCTGGGCAAGCAGGCTTAAATATTTTACTCCCGCCATAATATCATTTTCCTGGTAGGCGGTGGCGTCGGGATTGATAAAATAGAACTCTCTTAAGTACTCTTTCGCCTGTTTCAATTTCACCATGGCAATCTTGGCATACGGAGCCGCCCCTGTAAAATTCTTTTCTGGTATCTCGCTTCCTGCGGCCACGCTCGCCATATAAGTCCCATGACCATCCTCATCTGTAACAGGAACCATTTCTTTAGGATTCCCTGAATTCAGTGCGCGATTAATCTGATCGTCTTTATATTCGCTGCCATAGATAAAACCATTGGGCGGCGTTCCGCTGCGGTCCGTCTGATCCCAGATTGCCATGATCCGGGTACTGCCGTCACTGTTGCGGAACACCTGGCTTTCATAGTCAATGCCGGAATCTAGGAACCCTATCAGAACGCCTTGCCCTTTGAGTCCCAGAGTGGGCTGATTATGCAAGCGAATGATGCCGCTCACCTCAAGGGCGCTCTCATCCATCGGGGCATAGCATCCTGGAATCGAATTATAACTATAATTATTAATACTTAAGGGCGGATTGCCCTCTCTTTTAAGATAAACGATGTCATAATTCTGGTCTAGATTTTGCACACAGCAATTTACTGGAGCTCCCCTGGTCTCCAAAATATATTCCATGATAAAATCATAATAATCATTTGAATAGACAGCTTCTTCACAATCCATATGACTGCCCTTTTCTTTTTTAACAGCATATGCCAGGAAATGGGATTCCATGAAAAAATCTGCGTGAATTATGCGGACATTGACCGCAGCTTTGTTAAATATTCTGCAAAGCAAAAGGATCCAGGCATCGGAAATATTTTGCTTAGACGCCGGCTGCCACTGGTTCTGAAAGCGTCGAACAGCCTCGCATGTGAATGACAGGCCCTCCCTTATTCTCAATGTAGTCCTCGGTAATGGTCACCATGCCGATGTTGTCATCCTTAGGGATCTCGTACATAATGTCCAGCATAAACTCTTCGATGATTGCACGCAACGCCCGGGCTCCGACATCCTTCTTTTTCGCTTTGCGGGCAATCGCATGAAGTGCGCCTTGCTCAAATTCCAACTTCACTTCGTCCATAGAAAGCAGCTTCTGATATTGTTTTACAATAGCGCTTTTTGGCTCTGTCAGAATCCGCACCAGCATATCCTCTGTCAAGGCGTCGAGCGCAAAAATCACCGGGAGCCTGCCCAGAAATTCCGGTATCATCCCATACTTGCGTACATCTTCCACCTCTACCCTCTGCAAAAGATTCTCTTCTTTATCGTATTTGTCTTTCAAGTCTGCGTGGAATCCCATGGAAGACTGCTTATTCAAACGCTCCTTGATCACGTCCTCTAAATCTGGAAAAGCCCCTCCGCAAATGAACAGGATATTCCTGGTATCCACGGTTGCCAGGGGAACCATGGCGTTCTTGCTGTTCGCTCCCACTGGCACTTCAATCTGTGCGCCTTCTAGCAGCTTGAGCATTCCCTGCTGGACGCTTTCGCCGCTGACGTCCCGCTGGTTGGTCGTCCTCTTCTTGGCAATCTTATCAATCTCGTCGATGAAAATAATGCCATGCTCTGCCCGTTCCACATCATTGTCCGCAGCCGCAAGAAGCTTGGAGACTACGCTTTCTATATCGTCTCCGATATACCCTGCTTCCGTCAAGGAGGTGGCGTCAGCAATAGCCAGAGGCACGTCCAGAAGCTTTGCCAGCGTCTTGACCATATAGGTCTTACCGCTTCCCGTAGGTCCTAACATCAGCATATTTGATTTCTCAATCTCAACGCCGTCCTGACTGTCGCAAGTCACTCGCTTATAATGATTATATACCGCCACAGACATTACTTTCTTAGCATATTCCTGACCCACCACGTATTCATCCATGCTTGCCTTAATCTTATGAGGCGCGGGAATCGATTTGATATCCAGTACTGGCTCTGATTTCTTCTCTTCTTTTTGTTTTGCTTTAGGCTTTTTCTTTTTCAGCTTCTGGGTCTTTGGCATCATGTTTTGCAGGTCAGACAGGTTGATCATGCTGATATTGGGCATATTTCCCAAATTCCCCATATCCCCCATGGGAAATCCTGGCTGATTCATGCTGTCAAACGTCTTCTGCATACAATCTGCGCAGATGCAAATGGCATTGGGAATCCGAATCATCTTCCCAGCCTTGCTCTCTGGCCTGCGGCAGATATAACAGATATCTTCATATTCGTCCTCCTGCCGTTCTTGCTGTCCCTCCTGTAATTCAGCATCCTCATATTTATCTATATCGCTCATCTTTTCCTCCATTCTGTGCGTATTTCAGCACAAACAGTATCACGCCGAAATCTGGTTTTATTATAATTCAAGGCCTTGCATTGCACAACTGCTTTTTGAAAGAGTTTCGAAAAATTTAATATTCGGAGAAATAATTATAACCGCAGAATGCCTGGTTCACTGGATCGTAATAGATGCCGATCGTAAGCTCGCCCTGGACCAGCAGCAAGATCATATCCTTTAGTTCCACGACCTGATATGAATAGTGCAGATCGGCTCCCACTCCCTGCTCTTTCGCCATAGCGATTGTTTCTTTCTTAATGTTCCGCCGTATTTCTCTCATTTCTTCAACCAATTGCGACTGATCCCCTTTTCCCTGCATCACATAATCCAGCAATTGGAAGCTGCGCAGATAAGCGTTCTCATACCCCCCTTCATCCATATAAAAGGAAGGCGCCGACATATATTCCACCTGCGTCATAAAGATGACATAATCTTCCAGATGATTCTCCGTCTTCTCCAGCGCTGCCACCAGATGTTCCTTTCCCCGTTTCCATTGCTCCTGCTCCCTGCGATCCGACGGATCATACAGAGCGCAGCTAAAGCTAATGACGCTCCACTCACCGCAGGCAATTCTGACCTGATATTTCCTGCCTCCTAATTCCAAGTTTTCCTGGAAAAAGAATATGTTTCCATGAGGCGTGTCTCGCACTTCCCTCATATTGTAATAGATATGTTTCTCGTTTCTATCGAGCCAGTCGCAGACATCTATCGTATCCACGCCTGCCTCATAGGCAATGAGCTGGCCAAAATACCAATCCGTGGCAAACACCAGCGCCTCCTCTGACATGCCTTCCTGATATTTTGCATCGTAGTAATTCTGCTCTGTAAGCAATGCATCTAGTAAAAATTCTGGAACGCCTTTTTCCAAGTTTTTGCCTCTTCCAGTATAATAATTCCAGGGAAAAATACGAATGTCATCCTCAATCTTCCCATAGAAAATATTAGAGCCTGCATTTTCATACGCCGCCTGCTCTGGCGTCTCCTCGCTCTTCAAAATCTTTTTCCCAGTCTCCACAATTCCAAGATACCCCAATGCCAATATTACCACTGCCATAAACAAAGTCAGCAGCATGGACATCAAACTACGCACTTGCTTTGCCCCCTTTCATGCGGATTAGGACATGAGTGCCTTGCTGCGCTTCGCTTTCAAAGCGCATCACGCCCCGGTGCGCAGACACGATCTCTAAACACAGCGCAAGCCCCAGTCCTGCGCCGCCGCTGGCCCGGCTTCTCACCTTGTCCACCATATAAAACGCCTGAGTAATCTTATCAATCTCTTCTTTTGGAATTCCAACTCCCTCGTCTGCCACCTCGATACAGAACTGTCCGTCTTCAAATTGACCAAGAACCCATATGCTTCCCCCTTCGCTGGAAGCCTTTACGGCATTATCCACCAGGTTATAGAGCAGGGATTTAAATAATTCCCGGTCCACCCAAAGCATCCCTGCTTCTGCCTCGCAGGAGAAGTGCAAATGGTGTTTGTCAGCAATCACTTTTAGAGAAGCTCCAATCTCTGCAAACAGCTCGGCCATATCTTCCTGCTTCCAGTCCAACTTGGCTTCTCCTACGGTTATCAGCTCCATCAGCTTTCCTGACAGCGCCCGCATCCTGGTCGCCTCCTCTTTGATGATTCCAGCATACTCAATGCGGCTCTCATCTGAGATTTCCTTCTTTATCTGCAGCAAATCAGAAAATCCCAAAATTGAGGTGAGAGGCGTCTTCATTTCATGTGACAGATTGTCTATAAAATGCTTCCGGTCCTCCGCCACATCCTCCAACGCCCGCACATTGCGTTCCACCGCTTCTGCCATGATATTCATATTCCTTGCAAGCTCTGACAATTCATCGTTTCCCCGCTCCCGGATACGCTTGTGGTAATTGCCCTGGGCAATCTCCCTCGTTCCCTCGTTCACCCTCTTTAATGGCATCAATAGCAGCTTTACCACGACGATCAAAATCAGCGACATCCCCATGGCGCAGGACATGCTGATCACCTGGATCTGATGCAGCATGTCCTCATAGGTCCCCATCACGTCTTTGATATCATTTTCCGTAATCACGTAATAATTTTTCCCCTCGATGCTCTCCACTGACGCAGTGTAAAGCCGGTGGTTTTGCACCTGCATATGAGGAATGCTGCTGGTTTTCACCGCATCAATGAGCACTTTCGGAATCTTCATGCGCTTATTTGCATAAACCTGCTTGTTGTCTCTGTCAAAAAAGGCGATTCCACTCTTACTATCTCCAAAAGTGTCTGCCATATTGCTCCGTAAAGCCTCTTCATCCAGCACGACGGCATTTGCCCGTAGACGCTCTGTCAGCATCAGGCTCCGAAAGCTGGTCAGCAAAAATTCATGTTCACTGTAAACGCTCTGCTTGCGCTGCTCCATTGCCAGGGAAAAACTATTTTTCAACAGCAAAATACTGGTAATGCTCACCGCCAGCATTACCAGTATCATAGTATATAAGAATATTTTCTGCCAAAGCTTCATGTAGTTACTCCTTTGCGCTCTCTAGACGATAGCCCAGCTTCGGAATCGTCACCAGCTTGTCCTTTAAGTTCAGCTTTTTACGAAGCTGCTGAATATGAATGTCAATCGTCCTGCTCTCTCCCTCGTACTCAAAGCCCCAGACTGCCGCAAGCAGGCGGTCTCTGGATATCGCAACGTCTTTGTGCTGGATGAAAAAAACCAGCACCTCAAATTCCTTGGGCGTCAGATAAACATCTTCGCCGCCATTTTTACATGTATGTTCTTCGACGTTCACGGAGATATCGCCATAATGATACACCCGTTCCGTCCGTTTCACCCGGCGCAGGATCACCTCGATCCTCGCCAGAAGCTCCATAGCTTCAAACGGCTTTACAATATAATCCTCTGCGCCAAGGCGCAACCCCCGTACCTTATCAGTCAATTCCTGCTTTGCAGTGATAAATATCACCGGCGATTCTGTGTTGGCGCGCTTTTGCATAATCTCAAAGCCGCTCATGTCCGGCAACATCACATCCAGCAAAATCAGGTCATAATTCGCCCCCTCCATCTTCGCAAACGCTTCCGCCCCGTTGCCGCATATCTCACTATCATAACCGCCGATGGCAACCGTCGCCTCCATCAGCTTTGCAATGTTCGGATCGTCCTCTACAATTAAAATCTTTATCATTCCTGTCCTTCCTTCCACGCTGTCTAGGATTTTATCATTTTTTGTATCGGGAGTTATACATTTTAGTGTTATTAAGTTCGTGAAAGCCTTTGTCTACTGGACTTTCGGGGTTTTCCGGTGTCAGGGTTTTTGTGGTTTGACACACGATTGACACCGTTTTCATTTCTTTGTATAATATCAGAAATCCACCGCTAAAGCATTTATCCGGGCAAGTTCTTTTTCAATTCTGGAAGAATCGGCGATATGGTTATACACCTGCATAGTGATGTTAATGTTCGCGTGTCCCATCAGGTATTGCAGTACCTTTATGTCCATCCCATTTTCCGCCATCCGGGTACAGAACGTGTGCCTCATGGTGTGCGCTGAAATGTCCGGGAATGTTTCTTCCTGCCCCTGTGCGTTTACCGCCTTTGCGATATTGGACAGGATTTTGTTGACGGAACACATTAAAAGCGGTCTGCCGTTCCTTGTGATGAAAACGAAGTCCTGCAATCCCTCAACTTCAAATCTGTTTTTGTCTTTCCCCAGCAGGGAGTTAAGTTCTTTCTGCTGTGCAAAGGCGTTATATACGCCGTCAGACATTGGGATTGTCCGTATGCCGGATTTTGTCTTGGGGGTGCTTACATGGAGCTTTAAACCGTCCCCATAGTCTTTGTAGACCAGTGTCCGCCGGATATGGATTTCTTTCTTTTCCATGTCTACGTCGTCCCATGTAAGCCCTACCAGTTCGCCACACCTTGCGCCAGTGCCGAGCATTACCGTAAGCATAGGGCAGTAGGCGTTGTATGTGGTGTCTGATTTTACAAATTCCATGAGCCGTTTCTGCTATGCAACCGTTAAGGCTTTCTTTTCCTCCGGTTCGCGCCCATAATCGCCCCATACGGATTTTACCGGGTTACGGCGTATGATGTCGTCGTCAACAGCCATTTCAAGAACCGGGTGAAGGAGGTTGTGTACGCGCTTGATACTGCTTTTGCAAGCCCCTCTGTGATAAGCCGGAATAGAGTTTTTTAATGTCGGACGGAAGAACCTGCACGACCTTGTACCGCCCTATGGAATCCTCCACGTTGTTCTTCCATGTGGAGCGGTACATATAGCGACCGTCTTTCCGTTCTGTTTCCCCATTCCTCAATACCCTGTTTTTGCTGTCTTTCCTGTTTGCCATAAAATACCATCCTTTCTTAATTCCCCGGTCTTTTATGGCATGGCTTTTGTATATGCCAATTATACCACAGAGCCGGGGAAATGTAAATTAATTTGACACAAAAAATGGTGTCAGCGGTTGGGAATTTTGACACCAGAAACGGACAGGGATTGGTGTCAAGTTGGTGTCAAAATGGTGTCAGGATTGGTGTCAGATTGGTGTCAGCTTTGGTGTCAGCTTTGGTGTCAGCACTAATGTCAGGATTGAAATGTTATCTAAAACCTTACTGGTTTCTGCTATGCCATAATATATGTGCCTGTATTCCTTGATTTTCCAAACAGTGTCAGTATGTGCGTTTTGTGCAGTCTGGGGTACACAGGTCTTGCAGGCTGGAAACCGCTGTTTTCCGGGCTTTTGTGGTTGTTTTTTGTTTTGTTCATTTTCCGGGGTAATACTATACCCGGAAAGCGCATGGCGGTGTTCCCCTCCATCCCCATCCGCTCCGCTGGCATGAACGCATTCCGGCGCAGTGCGCCTTCATGCGCCCCTGCCAGTTCCGCGCCTGTGGACGGAGGGCGCACGGCGTAATACATCCCCCCAGACGTTGGCAGATAAAGTCTATAAATTGACAAACCATTCACTAAAGTCTTATAATTTTAGGCATAGAAGTAGGCACAGAAAATGCCGGGCGCATATGATAAAAGATATGAGTGGGTATCCGGCATGGCACAGATGAAAAAGGATGGAGGGATTTATGTGAAAACGAAAATGAAAGGGATTGCCAAAAGAATTGCAGTAACAGCCATTGCGGTTGCAGTCGTGTTCGGGGGCATCCAGACAGCCAGCGTCAAGGTAGAGGCTAAGGGAACAGCTTTTATCAACAAGAAAACCAGCAAGGTAACGCCGACTGTTAAGTCCGCTAAGTGGTCACCCTGCAAGGTAAACGTAACAGTCAGCGTTCCGGCTAACAAAGTAAAAAAACTGGGTAAGGTTAAGAAAATCACCGTAGCTTACGGAACTACCAAGAACAGCAAGAAGTTCGAGGCGGTGAAGGCTCAGGCGAAGGTCACCAAGAAGGGGAAGAATCAGTATACCTTTACGATTAATAACATGAAACTTCGGTTTCGCAAAAATGCTTACTTAACGGTTAGGTTTGATGGCAAGACAAACTGGTCTAAGCTGGTGAAAGTAAAGGGTAATGTTAATTATACCCCTATAACCTATTATGTGCGGTGTTGTTGTGGTAAGACTTGGAGCGGTCATAACGGCTATGATGAGCTTTTAGCTTTATTTGATGCGCATTGTAAAGAGGAGGAGGCTAAAGAGCCATCTTCTACGAGTGGGAAAATATCTTTAGAAGACATCTCTAATCAGCAATTTCATGGTTCGTATGAAAATTGGACTGTTGGTGGGTCAGCTAGTAACTAGTAGTATATAGGTTAAACGGTTTAGGTTGGCTCTCTTTACTCTAGGGTATGCAGGACTGTCCCGGTTTATGCATACCCTGTTCTATTTTTTACAAGCTGTCGCAATATTATCTTATGCAGACATGGAAAACCAACAGGGTATTTTTTGCATAACAGCTATAAAAGCCCACATAAGCAGACAGCTTTCCTCTTTCAGCAAGGAAACAATAAACAGAAAATATTTATTACAGCCAAGGGATATTCCAATAAAGTGCATTGGAACATCCCTTTTTCCATGATAGGGGCATTTCTGCCGGAAATCCGCTCTGTAAACCCCCACTTGCTCTGCAAGTGCCTACGGTAAAGGGGTTGACAGGCTCATTGGCTTTTTGCGTCTGGCTGGGCTGGAAAAACAGATTGCCGGATAATGGCTGGTGTGCTATAATCTTCCATAGGAGCAAACGCGTTACAAGGTGGTGAGCCTCCCAAACTTCACGGAAGATGGGAGGTGGTGCAGATGGAATATACATATGATATTTTAAGCCTGTTATTTTTAGGCGGTAACTTCCTGATTGCATTGCTTGCCTATTTGGATAATAGGAATAACAAGCGCAAATAATTATAAGCCTACCTTGTACTTGGCTGTCTAGGTAGGCTTATACAGCTATTCTGGGAGGCTAACCACGCTTGTGGGCGGTTGCTCCTTTTCTATAATATAACATTTCTGTATCTGAAATTCAACTGCTTTTTTTAGAATCCGGCGAATTTATTCTTGCTAAACTTCTGACACACATCCCATAAACAGACACCATTTTTGACACCGTTTTTCCGGGATTTTACGGTTTTTGGTGCGACAGGATAAAAAGAAAAAACGCTGGAAATGCCCATAAACAGGCACTTACAGCGTTCTATAATGTTTGATAAAAGCCATGCCATAGAAAGTATCGGTAAATATGCAGCAATTTGTAAAATAAATGTAATAAGCCTCAGTCCCTCGTTAGTCCTGTTTCCTGGAAATTAGCATTTCTTCCTCCCAAAATGAGCCAGCTATATGTTAAATATATTTATCAATAGCGCCCGCTGTCTCAAGCAGCTGATCCATGCTCTCCTGCACCTGCCGGGCCTGCCTGCTGGCGTCTTCTCCCAATTCTACTGCCTGCTGGGTATTCGCTGATACCTCCTGGCTCACGGCAGATATCTGATTAATGCTGTCGACGATCACATTATTGGACTCTAAGATTTCCTCGATTTTCTGATAGATTTCCGTCACATTCTGGTTCAACGCTCCCATACTGCCGCCGATGCCCGAAAACTGCTGATCTGCATTTTTGATAAGCTCATGCTCCATATGGGATGTTTGCAATACATTGTCCACCGTGGCCTTTGCCATGTCAGCATTCTGCTGCAGCTTTTGGACAATGTTTTGAATATTTTCTGTCAGGTTCCTGGTCTCATCCGCCAATACCCGGATCTCTTCGGCCACCACGGCAAATCCACGCCCGGCTTCTCCTGCTCTCGCACTCTCTATGGAAGCGTTCAACGCCAAGAGATTGGTCTGACTGGAAATCGCAAAAATCTCTTCCGTAATCTCGCCCACAGTGCCTGCATTCTCAATCAGGCTAGTCACGGAAGCCACCACCTGCTGATTTGCCTTCTGCATGTGATCTGACTGTTTTTGCAGTTCATCCATGGTCTTTTGCCCGCCGTCGACAGCCTCCTTGGATTGCTGCGCCAACGCAACCATTTCATCAAACATCTCTTTGGCGCCCTGAATCATCCCCTGAATATTCTCTGTCATAACCGTCTGCTTTTCGATGCTCTCCGCACTATTGGAATTGCCGTCGGAAATCCCGGAAAGCGCCTGGGCCGTGGATTCCACGTCACGCCCCAGGATCTTGATATATTCCCCTGCTTTGGCAGAATTGTCCTTTACCGCCTGAGCGACTTTTAACACATCCTCCAAAAGCCTTGCGCTATGTTCTTTTTCCTCATTGAGGCTTGCAATCCGCATCTCATTGTTGCGGTTTGATATCCTCGTGGTACCGCAGAGCACGATCAGATATACAATCACCGTCGCACCCTGGATCAGCAAGGAAGTACTGTTTAATTCTGCGCCAGAATGAAGCTGCTTCTTGATCGCTGCAATATAAATAATATCCGCCACGTTCACCAAGCTATAAGCCGCAGCAATCCGTAACACAAACTGATAATCAAAATAAAGAATATAAATTACCGTCAGCGGAAATACCATTGCAAATACCAAGTCATTTTGCGCCCCCAGCAATGCGATCGTATAGACGACGATATACCCCGCCATCGATACATGCTTAAACATCTTGCTGTCTTTCTTATGTATAAACACCGCATAATCTGCCACCATGGAAGCCAAAACCGTCAATTCCACTGTCAGTAGAAACGCCAGCCCGATATTTCCTTTGCTATAATCGCCGAAATACCCGAAAAACAGGAATAAATCCATGATCGTGATAATGATAAGTAAAAATTGGTTTACTGCTTTGTCTCTGTTGTAAGCCATATTCTTTCCATCCATTTCTGTTCTCCTTTGATCTTTATGGTAATCTTTCAGCATTATGCTATCATAATCCCTAGCGTTTTTCAAGAATTTGCAACTATTTTTTGCTGTTAGAAAGAATCCTTCGTTTTTACAACATCTCTTTTAGCATCTGATTGACCATTCCGGGATTTGCCTTGCCTTTCAGGGCTTTCATGGTCTGTCCCACCAAAAATCCCAATGCTTTTTCCTTCCCGCCCTGATAATCCGCCACAGACTGTGGATTTTCCTCGATTACTTTGGCTATGGTTTCTTTCAGGGCGTCCTCGTCATCAACCATTTGTAGCTGATGCTCTTGCACATACTGCTCAGGCGCGATATCCTCTGCAAACACTTTTTCAAACACTTCCTTTGCCACTGTTCCATTGATCGTGCCCGCATCTGCGAGCGCAATCAGCCTGGCAAGGTTTTGCGGCGAAAAGGACAGTTCCTCGGGATCCATCTCATGTTCTTTGAGCAGGCGCATCGTCTCGCCCATCAGCCAGTTGGAAGCTTTTTTTGGCTTTTTGCACAAAGCTGCAGTCTCCTCAAACAGATCTGCCAGCTTCTTGGAAGAAGTCAAGATTTTGGCATCATATTCTGGCAGTCCAAATGCCGAGACATACCTTGCCTGCTTTGCTTCCCTAAACTCTGGTTGCCTGTCCTTGATCTGCTGCAGCCACTCGTCACTGATAACAATGGGAACCAAATCTGGCTCTGGAAAATAACGGTAATCCTGGGCGTCCTCTTTGGAACGCATCGCATAGGAATATCCCTCTTCATCGTTCCAGTGCCTGGTCTCTTGCACGACTCGCCCCCCAGATTCCAGCAAATCAATCTGACGGACGGTTTCTGCCTCGATGGCTCTGGCAATTGCCTTGAATGAACCAATATTTTTCATCTCCGTCCGGGTACCGTACGCCTTGCTTCCTTGTTGACGCACAGACAGATTGACGTCTACACGCATAGAGCCTTCCTGCATCTTACAATCGGAAGCCCCAAGATACTGGATCATCATCCGCAGTTTATCGAGATAGGCAATCACCTCTTTTGCTGAGCGCATATCTGGTTCCGATACAATCTCAATCAAGGGTACCCCAGAACGGTTATAATCCACCAAAGATACTGGTTCCCAGTCGTCATGCACTAGTTTCCCAGCGTCTTCCTCCATATGAATCTCATGAATCCCGATCGTTTTGACGCCGTCTTCCGTCTCAATCTCAATGCCTCCATGGTGACAGATGGGCAGATAGAGCTGGGAGATCTGGTAATTCTGCGGATTATCTGGATAAAAATAATTCTTACGGTCAAATCTACAATATTGGTTGATCTTACAATTTGCCGCCAGCCCCACTGCCATCGCATACTCCACGACTTTCTTATTTAATACGGGAAGAGAGCCTGGCATGCCAGTACACACCGGACAAGTATGGGTATTTGGCGCACTTCCAAACGCCGTAGAACAGGAGCAGAAAATTTTCGATTTTGTTGCAAGCTCCACATGGACTTCCAATCCTATGACTGTCTCGTATTTTTTACTCATATGATCTCTCCTCTCTGCGCCAGAGGGCTGCGCTGGTATCGCCTGATTTGCTGATACGCATACGCCGCCTGAATGATTTTCTTCTCTTGAAAGCAATCGCCAATCAGCTGCAAGCCGATGGGCAATCCTTTGGCGTCCACGCCGCAGGGAACGCTGATTGCCGGAAGCCCTGCAAGATTTACGGAAACCGTATAGATGTCTCCCAAGTACATTTTCAGCGGATCGCACAGAGATTCTCCTAATTTGGGAGCCGGAGCCGGAGCGACAGGACCTAAAATCAGGTCATATTTCTCAAACGCCTCGTCAAATGCCTGTTTGATCAGAGCTTTTGTGCGCAAAGCTTTCAGATAATATGCATCGTAATACCCGGAGCTTAACACGAAAGAGCCAAGCATAATCCGTCGTTTCACCTCTGCCCCAAAGCCTTGGGAACGAGTTTTTTTATACATCTGATGAAGCCCTTGATCATCTTGTGCGCGGTAGCCGTATTTGACGCCGTCATATCGTTCCAAGTTGGAGCTTGCCTCTGCCGCTGCAATCACATAATAAGCAGGAATGGCATATTCCACCAGGCGTAAGTCAAATTGCTCCACCATGGCCCCTTGCTGCTTTAAGGCGTCAGCCGCCGCAAGAACGGCTGTTTTTACATCATCTTCCAGGCCGTCGCCCAGATAATCTCTGGGAATGCCGATTCTCATGCCCCTGACATCGTCTTTCAATGCAGCTGTAAAATCGGTATCTTCTCGCTTCATGGAAGTGGAATCCTTCTGGTCATGAGAAGCAAGGACTTCCAAAACAGCGGCACAATCCGTCACATCCTTTGCAATAGGGCCAACCTGGTCCAAAGAGGAGCCATAGGCAATCAGCCCGTAGCGGGAGACGGTTCCATAGGTGGGCTTTAACCCGGTGACGCCACAGAACGCACTAGGCTGACGGATGGAGCCTCCCGTATCTGAACCGAGCGCATAAGGCACTTCCTCTGCCGCCACCGCCGCACAGCTTCCTCCAGAAGATCCTCCTGGAACATGATCCAGATTCCAGGGATTTTTGGTAGCTCCAAAGGCAGAGGTCTCTGTTGTGCTTCCCATGGCAAACTCATCCATATTAGTTTTTCCGAGGATCACGGCGCCTGCCCGTTCCAGATTTCGCACCGCCTGCGCCGTATATGTGGGGATAAAGTTATGTAGCATGTTCGAGCCGCAAGTAGTAAGCATTCCTTGGGTGCATAAATTATCCTTGATTGCCACTGGCACGCCTGCCAGCGGGCTTGTAAGGCTGCCGTTTGCAATCCCTTTTTGAACCTCTCTGGCACGTTTTATGGCTCCTTCTTGGTCAACCGTCACAAAACTGTGTACCTGCGCCTCTTTTTGCTCAATGGCGCAAAGCGCTTCTCGTACCGCTTCTTCCGCCGTGACTTGCCTGGCCTTGATTTTCTTCCCCAGCTCTACCGCTGTCAATGATAAAAGCTTCATCCTGCACCTCCTTACAGATCCACGGTTCTTGGAACCACAAACGCCTGTCCTCTGCGCTTGGGCGCATTGGCAAGCGCATCCTCTGCGCCGTCTTTGTGTTCCACTTGATCCTCACGGAACACATTGCTTACTGAAAAAATATCGGACATCGGCTCGACCCCCGAAGTGTCCAGCTGATTTAATTTGCCGACATAATCCAAGATGCGCTCCATGTCTTTTTTTGCCGCCTGTTTTTCTTCCACGGACAGCTCCAGCTTTGCAAGAATGCCCACATATTCCATGATTTCGTCCGTAATCACATTTTTACCTGCCTCTGTCTGTTTCTTTTCCATGTCCAACTCCTCCTTGTCTTCGTCAGTCACGCACCTTACTATGCACTTCTCGGCTGATCACCACTTCCATGCGGTCTTGCCGATGTCTCTTTCACCTCATTGTCTTAATGCAACCTCTCTGTAACTGCTGCTGATAATGGTCGCTCCTTTTCCTGATAATGTACTCTCGGATTCTCTTTGTGCCTGAGTTTGCGAGAAGATTTTTTGTCAGAAAAAGGGGGCTGTCGCACTAGGATATTTACTTGTTCAAAAGGATTCTGTCTTTGCCGCATCAGCGGCAAGACCTTTTGAACAAGTAAATACATTCGTGCGACAGCCCCGAATAAACTGATTATCTGCAGAACCACCCGCCTTGAGAAAGCATTGCATCCATCCGGGCTACCTGCTGCTTGCCATCAGGAATCCTTTCCCCACTCTTATGCGTAACGTGCATTGACGTACTGACCTACTTTCCGCCGCTCTTCTTGGACCAGCGAAACCTCAACCAGTCTGCTCCAGAGTGTTCCCTTTCTTTTCTCCTCCCAACGGCGCTCTCAGTCGGTGACGTCGTATTCCTGTCGGTCTCTGAAAAGAAGAGTCTCCTTCAACGCTTTGCCTTGCTTATTTTGGTTGTTGAACATCATAGCACGGTTTTTGCCTTTTGGCAAGCGTTTTTAAGTGAACGGCAAAACCAGCTTGCACTCATATGACACAATTTACAACATGGAAATCAAGTCTTGGTTCATTACTTGATATATGTCACGGGACTTTTTAGAAATGTTTACTCCGGCATGAGCAGCCAGTTCAAACATCATATTCATAATCTGTAGCGGCGCAAATCCGGTTCGCTTCTCGATCCACTCTGCGGTCACGCCAATGATCTGATGCGCTGCCAGATTGCGCACCTTGCGTTCCACCTTGCGGATATTTTCCATTAGATTCAGCAAATCGGACTCCTGGCACTTTTCACTTAAAATCTCCAGTATCACATAGGAAGAAATATTGGTATGACTTGTCCATCTTGCTGGTATTTGAATTCCCTGCTTTTGCAATTTATCCAGGGAAAGATACCATCCCCCGTTTTCCTTCTCCTCTCCGATATCTGAAAAACGCAGTCCGCAGGATTTTTCGAGAACTTTTTCTGACAAGGAATAAAAGATCGGCGTCACATCCCGGATAAAATCTGCATACCGTTTCTTTAGTAATTTGGTCTGCATGACCAGAAGATATTCGTATTCTTTCATTTCACGGTCCTGGACGATGGGAAACCACTCTTGAAGCTGATACTTTTTGCGGTTGCCATTAATATATTTTATGTCAAGGCGGCTGCGGGCAACAGCAATGTCAAGACAATCCTGAAACTTCTCAGAAGGCTCCACTGACAAGGTTTTTGCCATCATTTTTGCAGCTTCATAATCATATTCCATGATAAACTTTTGAATATTTTCAATGCGTATGCGGTCTAACAGCAGCTTTGCATCTGAGCGGATACAGCGGTTTTCAAACTCTTCTGTCCTGTCTTTGTCACACATCCACTGAATTTCAACATCATAATCATCCTTGTCCTCATGATGCTTATTCAGCGCCTTTCGTGGCGTAGACACCTGTATCGCCCCTATGTTGTTCCACAACATCGACAACATCTGCAGAGAGCTTTTCATTGCCGGCGTTCCAGATGAAACATTTACCAAAAGTTCTGTGGGCTGATCTTTTTGGCGAATATCCCGCAGCATTTTTTCAAACGGATCAATAAATGCATCGAATATCTGCACTTCTTCCATCTTGTCGTCCTTGATGATTTCTACCTGGAAAGAACATCCCAGCTCTTGCCCCAACAACGTTAGGGCTCTCTGATAACGATCGTCCTTGTCATGATATTGACACATTTCTTTAGACAAATACAGGTATACTTTATCTGGGCGATATACCCTGCAGATATGAAGCATACTGCCGTCTCTCTCATTAGAAATCGGATCCGTTCCCCCTATTGCGCTAAATAGTACTTTCATTTTTCCTCCATTCTGTGCATGTTCCATTACATGGCTACCATCACTATATGATAATAATATCTTCATTGTCAATAACCACTGCTTTTCCGAATGATGTGACCTGACCGCTGCCAACGATCCGATATACCTTTACGCTATCCTCCTTTGCGACATATCCTGGAAGTTCACGAAGAAGCTTATGGTATTTTTTTTGATGAATGATCGCCTCAAATGCGGATTTCTGCACCCGGAATCCATAACCCTGAAGATATTTTGCCAACTGATTTCTTCTTTTATTGTCTACAACATCGTATATGATAAGTACAAATACTTTGTCTGCATATATTTTAGATTCTGTATCAAAAAAATAGTTTTCCATATGTTCACCTCAGCCAAATTGGATGATAAAGAGAGGCATCTTCTTTCTCAATTGCTTTTACCAACTCATTTATCTGCAAGTCAATGGATTGACGAAAGGTGGCTGGATAGTCAATATAGTCTAGATATTTTATAGGAGTTTGCATTTTTCGCTCAAATTTCTTTAAAAATATGTTCAAACCTTCTCTGGTAAGATAATACCCAGGGTTGCCATCGTCATGTGAGAAATGCTCTGTATGTATTTCATTTCCATTTATCATACTCATCACCATGGAATCTACAATCGTTGCCCTCCACTCTTCCATCATATCGCTCGCCAAAGTAGGATGTTTCTCCCTGTCACTATGAATAAAACCAAAATATGGGTGCAGCCCTTTATTCTCTAATCTCCCATATATCTCATTCATAAGGATCGAATAGCCAAGGCTTAACATGGAGTTAAACTCATCTCTTGGCGGTCTCCTGCTTCTTCCCTGAAAAGCAAACTCTTGATGTACGAGTCGACTCAACCCCTCAAAATAAATTCTTGCCGCATTCCCCTCATACCCCATAATCTCACTAATTTTTTTACAATTTATAATTTTATTTAATGACTGTTGCATCTTAACCTGAAGGTCACGCAGTTCCTTTCCTTCGCTGCGGGCATACCTTTTCAAGACTATTGTCTGGTTATGGATTTTCCCGCAAATGATATTTTTTGCTAATTCCAAAGAAAACTCTGTTTCTGACAATGCTGCTTGTTTTCTCTGTCTAAATACATTTACATGATTTGTAGACTGCAGCCGCCCAAAATAAGCTCCGCTTTTAGAATAATAAGATATATTGATACCGCGTTTCAGACATTGTACCACACATTGGGAAGTAATCTGTGCACTGGTAAATATATAAATTGCTTCCAAATTCTCAACCGGTATTTTCTTGGAAGAATCCTCTCCATATTTGACTACAACATAATTAGCATCATAATTCACATATGCTCCATTAGCATTTACAAATAGATAACTCATGGCTTTCTCCTTTCTAAATTTTTATATGATTTCCCTTTTTCACTTAGCAGTTTATAAATGAGATATATGAAATTGATCTTGGCATTTTTGCGAAATTCAGGAAACAACGGTATCTTTTGCTCTGCTTAAAACTGCTTTTCTGAGTTTTTAGAAAATTAGTGTAAAAATGGGGTTCCTTTTCTAAATACTGATAAAGAAATAGTTGGATATTTTTCGAAAAAGTTTCCGTCCCCTTTCGGGGTCTTCCTTTTCTAAATACATGTCAAACGACTAGAGGGCAAAGATATTGATGATGTTTCCGTCCCCTTTCGGGGTCTTCCTTTTCTAAATGCATACAACAGAAATGAAAAATAAACAGGAAAATAGTTTCCGTCCCCTTTCGGGGTCTTCCTTTTCTAAATGTATATACCAGAATTTTGGTGCGGAGTAATTGCGTTTCCGTCCCCTTTCGGGGTCTTCCTTTTCTAAATACAAAAGAAAAGATTAACAAGCATATCAATTGAAGTTTCCGTCCCCTTTCGGGGTCTTCCTTTTCTAAATTACAGAAGATGAGTGTATATTTGTAACCATATCAAATGAGTTTCCGTCCCCTCTCGGGGTCTTCCTTTTCTAAATTGATTATATTGAGTTCCAGTATTCAGAGAAGCTTGTTTCCGTCCCCTCTCGGGGTCTTCCTTTTCTAAATTCACAGAGCTTTATGATTACTACCTGGATGAAATAGTTTCCGTCCCCTCTCGGGGTCTTCCTTTTCTAAATTAAAATGCTTTCCATTACCGCTGTTTTGAACAGAAAGTTTCCGTCCCCTCTCGGGGTCTTCCTTTTCTAAATTAGTAACTATAGGTTCATGCTTAAAGATAATATAAAGTTTCCGTCCCCTCTCGGGGTCTTCCTTTTCTAAATGATATGCCAGTATTCAAAAGTTTTTTGAGGGAACAGTTTCCGTCCCCTCTCGGGGTCTTCCTTTTCTAAATAATAAGAAAGAAGAGGTATTCGTTATGAGCAAGAAGGTTTCCGTCCCCTCTCGGGGTCTTCCTTTTCTAAATGATGATGTTGGCCTTGGATACGCAAAGGGAAACAGTTTCCGTCCCCTCTCGGGGTCTTCCTTTTCTAAATTGGATTTGATGATTGCGGAATGGCTCCTGTTTTTGAGTTTCCGTCCCCTCTCGGGGTCTTCCTTTTCTAAATATGAGGTGCTTTGTGATATTAGGCAAAGAGATTACCAGTTTCCGTCCCCTCTCGGGGTCTTCCTTTTCTAAATAATTACAGAAACAAGCAAACAACAAACCAAACAGGAGGGTTTCCGTCCCCTCTCGGGGTCTTCCTTTTCTAAATGTTACTTGCAGAACGCTTTGCAACTGATTTGAAGTCGTTTCCGTCCCCTCTCGGGGTCTTCCTTTTCTAAATTTTTAAAGCGTGTTCCATCCACACGCTTTGAGAACGGTTTCCGTCCCCTCTCGGGGTCTTCCTTTTCTAAATTTTTGAGGACGACGCGATTGAAGCGGTTTACTTTTTGTTTCCGTCCCCTCTCGGGGTCTTCCTTTTCTAAATCCCACCTTCTGCACCCCAGTAAATTTCACGCTTGGCAATGCATTTTACGGGGGGAACTTTGTTCTCATTAAACCAATGGCAAGATGGTAATTAATAATCATTACAAATCTAGCAAAATCAAGCCTCGGGGGAAACAGCTCACCATTTCCCCATACCTTATATTTTCAAGTTCCAGAAAAATCTTTTTTCGTCAGCAGCTAGCGGCGCCATCTCAAGGATGCGTAAAAAGCCGGAGCCGGCATTGCCCCACCGGATGCCTGGTTCCATGATAATCTGCCACTTTGCAAATATGAGGAGAGACGCCCAGACCTTTATCCTTGCCGTGTCCATGTTTGTCTGGAACACCGACTGCCTTAAAAATCCTAGCCGTCAACTCCACTCCAGGACTTGTACCAAATAACGGATAAACTTCCGTCTTCGTAACAAACCCGGCTCCGCCTCCCAGCCAGACAGATTGTTCGGAAGGCGCATCCATGCCCGGATATTTTTGCAAAAAACACTCAAAATAATTTTTTCCAAAATAAGAAACCGCCTGATTGATGTCTTTCTCTGTCATATCGCAAATGCTAGCGTCAATCGTAACCTGGAAACGAATTTTTGTGCCTGGACGAAGCATTTCCCTGAGCATATTCAGCTTCCGCTCTTTCCCATCCGTGTGAAGTTCCACCCTTTGGCAAAGCACCAGATCATCCACCGACAAAGGTTCACTATCGCTGACAATGATTCCCGCCATCTGGTCATTCACAGCATCGTGTTTTCTTGTTCCAGGCCTTTCTAATGTCCGAAAACAGCATGACTCTATCTCGCCTGATTCTCTCTTACAGATATTCCGCCGTTTTCCACGGTTGCTTCTGATATTTGTTTCAATATTCTCTTTCAGCTCTTTATATTTCTGCGAATGTTTTCTGATATCATATGCCAGCAGAACCGTGCGCAGCATGCCCTTTATAGAGCTCCCTGGAACATATGGCAGTCCATAAGCATCCTTTACGAATTCCAACACAGTCAATTTGCTGTTGGTATCAATGACCGCATCCTGACAGTCCAGATGATATCGCACACATGGCATGTACTCCTCTTCTGCAACTTGATTGTTTATCAGCCATTTTCCTAAATCTTCCCTGCTGCTTCCCAGCATAAAGGCGCCATATTTTGATATCAGATTCTTCTTGGACAAAAGATCGCTCAGCTTAGATGGATCAAGCACGGAAATCTGCTTCTTCCAAGGGGAAAACGCATACTCTTTTTTGCCAATTTTTTTTCCATTTCCAATAAATACCGGACCCTCCGCCGTCAGCTCCGCATCATATACTTTTAATACATGTTTCAAGACCTCACCTCCAAAAAGAGGGGTTTCGCATAACGGTATACCGGATGTGCGCCGCGGTCGCCCACATCATAAATATCCCCCTCAAATTTTCTATGGAAACAGGCGCCCGACTGAAATACATACAGATCCCGTTTTCTGGACTGTTCCGTAGCATAATTTTCCGACATCACAAATCCACTGCGCTTGACCAACAGATAACGCGCCTCTTGCAACGCCTCCTCCAGTTCTTCCAGAGCAGGCAGGCTCAAAGACAGCGACATATACACAGAGCCGTGTTCCGACTTGAGCCGTTTGATCATATCCTCTGAAAAGGTTCCATATTTCAATTCAAAACGACCCAATCCCGCCGTCTTTTTACCCCCGATTCCAGATAAGCCCAACGCCGACAGGCTGTCTTCCACCTCTATTGCATCCTCATTTCTTTCATATCCCAATATCAGATACAGTCCGCTTTGGGGCTTAAAATAATAAGCGCCCACCCGGTAGGGAAGCGTCTCCTCCTCTCCCCTTACTGCCGCACTGACCTTTATCACTTTGTTCCCAAGCCCCTTTTTAAACCGATCGCTTTCCTGTTTGACGTCTAACGTGCCGTCTAAGTACTGCTGCAGCTTCTGCGCCGGAACATAGCTCAGTTTCTTATAAGCCTTCTTGATCCCAGAATCCCCATCTTTTTGCTCAGTTTCAATTCTGAGCATCGGCTTCGGCAGATAAAAGGTATCGCCAATATACGGCAAAGCATCTGAAATGCGAATCGCTCCTGCCGCCGCTTTCTCAACAAAACTTTTCAGCTCTTGTTCTCCTTGCTTTAAATACTCCTGGCAAAGCGCAGAAAAAATCGTGTCCGCTCCCAAAGCAAACTCCGTGTCGTCCAAAGTTCTTTTTCCAAAATGAACGCCTGTGGTAAACGCAAATTTCAAAATTTTATACTCCATGTTTTACACATCCTTTAACAGTCTGTTGCACGTCTCCAGAATTTCCTGAGAAATCTCGCCCACTGCCGTCTTTGCCATCAAATCACAGAATTTGATCTTTCCATATCCCCTGGAACCATTTCCACCCAAGTAATCATACTGCAGCAGCTTCATCCCCTGCGCCAGAACCTCAAAATCCTCTGCAATCTCCTGCTCCTTCTCTCCCTCTTCGTAGAATTCATACATAATATCCAGATCAAACTGCGACCCTCTAATCACCCGTTCTATCTGCCTGGGATTTGCCACTGCCGTAATACGGTCAATCGTATTCTCAAACTTTATCTCTGTAAGGCTCTGCAGTCCATGCTCCCGCAATTTGCGGGCGTTCTCCAACATCATATCCGAAATCATGATGCGGCTAGTCTTGACCGCCCCCTTTTTCGCTGAGCCGAACAGCCTCACTAGACGTTCATGATCTTCGTCCGGCTTTACGACTGGTTTTTCATTATAGGACTTAGCCAGCAGGCTCCTGATCTTTCCTTTTAAAGAGCTTCCTGGAATCATAGGCTCATTGGTCCTCACATCCTTGATCACTGGGGCATCCACTGCTCCAATGGCTGCAAAGACAGAAGAGCCGCCGATATGCATCCCTGTCAACACTTCTATTTTCCCTGTAACCCGTATTTTTGCGTACATAATCCTTCCCCCTAATTATCTTTTCCGCCATAGTACCTGTGATATGCCACCAGCGCTTCCATATACTTGTGAAACAGCAGATACTTTTTCTTGGAGCCATTGATTTCTTTTATGTAATTCAAAATACATGCCTTTTCGATAAAACTCTTGACAGACGGTTCTCTTCCTGCCTCATAGATAAAGCGGATTTTTAAATAACTGATCCTCCCGCGGATCTCTTCACTCAACGCTTCACTGCGGCAATTGATCACCTCGTTATAAATGTCCGCAGACATTGCAAGCAGATTTCTTATCTTCGAGGTGGTAACCATTCCAATAGGCTTTTTGCTTCGTTGATTATTATCAACCATTTCTTTCTTATGCTCTAAAACCGCATGTTCCGCTTTTTCCACATAATCGCTCTCCGTTATCGCCATTCGTCTTCCTCCTTATCCCTGATCTGATATGCATACAAATTGATAGCCGTCTTAAGCTGCCTGCAATCCTCCTCGCTGTGGATCCATTTATACATCTCCCTGGAAAACAGCTGGTAGCGATCTTTCTCCTCTTGGCTTGCCTGTTCTCCAGGCTCCATCCGTGCCAAAAGGTACACATACCTTGCCAGATTAATCTTATCTTCCTGTCCCCGTACCAGCTGCAGCAGATGATACAGAAAGCTTTTCCCCCTGTCCTCCGAATACTGAAAGAAACCCCAAAGAACCCGCAATTTTTCCCCAATGACTTCTTCTTTTAATGCTTCCCAAGAATACGTTCCATCGCTGATTTCAAAGGCAACGCCGCTCTCTTTGTCCAGTTCCTGATGAGAGTTTCCGTCCGGCAAAATCGTAACCGCATTCTTCCCCGGACGCATTTTGGATTCCTCTTCCAAATCCGCTACCTCGTAAGCGCTGACATGGATCGGGAACTTGGGCTGGTAAACGCCGATCCCTGCTGAAATGGTCAATGTTGCTTCCGTGTATTTCTGAAATGCCTGTTGAATGTCTAGCGACAGTTCCAGTATGTCATCCCAAGCGCCCACGATAAACAAATCGTCGCCGCCGGAATACACCACTGTTGCTTTTCGCCGCGACTCCTCTTTCTGTCCCATCCTATATTGCGGATGTTCCAATATTCCGTTTATATAGTATTTAAAAAACATCGAGAGCTGTCTCGAAAGTGCCGCCGTCCTGGACAAGGTCACATATTTGTCCCCGTTGTCCTGATTTTCAAATCCTGACACAAAGGCTGTTCCCAAATTATCGACGTCCGCCCGGAGAATTCCGACCCGCCGGATTCCCTTTGCCTGCTGCGCCAGCTCTTCCATGGTATCTCCCGTAGTGTAGCTTCCCACCCACATCCTGGATGCAATATGCCTCCCAGAACTGAATTGGTTCTTGCCATATGTGCGAATATAAGCGTCCTGCTTCATGCATTCCTCAATCCCCTCTTCCTGCCTTGACGCCAGACATGCTCCAAAAGGCAAGGGCACGCCTTGCTTGCGGGGACTGCAAAAAATCACAAAAAAATCACGATATAAAATGTCTTTCGAAAACTGAAGGATTAAGGCACAGCTTTTGCAAAGCCCCTCCTCTGTCAAACGGTCAAGTTTTTTGCACACCTTGCATTCCCTGGCATAATCGTTGTAGCTTCTCTCGTTTAGCTTGCGAATCTGCGCCGCCGTGTAGCGGGAAGACTTTTTCTCTCCAATGGCAGCGCTCACCCTCCGAAAAATATCAGAATAGCTGCCCCTGGGCTCATTTTGCAGATCCAATGCAGAACATTCCGCCAGCCCTGCAGCCATATAGAGGGAGATGTCAAACTGCTCCGTCAGCCAGTCATTTAACTGCTTCTCAAACTGCTGCACCACCTGCCAGGTTCTCCTTGTATTCGGCATCAGGATATAGCAATGGCCTCCTCCGGAATAAATCAGATTTGTCCTTGACAGCTCTATTCGCTCCAACAAAGTATCCACCACATGCTCCATCATGATTTCCAGATAAAAAGAACGCGCCCTAAGATTACGCAAAGCCCCTTCGCTGTGTATGGTATAAATAAAATTCTGAATTCCTGATATATCCATGGAAAACAAGGCAAACACCTTTTCTTTGCAGAACTCCCGCCCATGCTCCAACAGCCTGTCCTTATAATCACTCACTTGTTTCTCCTCCAAGTAATCATAAATGCAGGCGCAAAGCGCCGCTGTCAGTTTCAAATGATCATACAAAGAAATATCCGCCATTTCATCCTTTGCCGTGGAAGATGGTATGAAGCTTAAATTCTCCTCCAAAATCCCCAGAAGAGAATTCAAATATTCTTCTTCCCAGACAATTCTCCGAAAGTTATCTGTCAGATTCTGCTTAACAGCGAGATAAAAATGCTCGTCTAATGTAATTTCCTCCTCCGTTGGAAAATTAATATCCGTGCACTCCCCTAGCATTTCCGGACGATAATGCCTTGTTCCCCGGTTGCCGTTTAAAATATTAAACACCGATTGCAAAGGCATTGTTTGATCAAATCCGCTGTCTTTCTCTTGCTTCTTCCTGTGATCCGCTGCCGCCGCAATATTATCCGCAAAATAGGTAATATATGCAAAAGACCCAGAGGAAATATCAGCGTTTTCCAACTCTGCGCCATGATGATACCTCACAGACTCCAACACATGTTTCTCTTCTAATTGAATTTCCTGGCTTAGAAACTCATATCCGCTGACACTGTGATTTCTTTGATCTCCCTGCCGATAAACCACTTTGCCCACATCATGGAGCAGTCCGCCGACAATTAACTGCATTTTCTCTGTTGTCATAATCTCCTCCTAACACTTTAATGCTCCCCATCCCCATAGCGGTCTTTATCCCTATGCCAGAATATTCTCCAAAGTGAAACAGCATATTTGCAAAGTTAACCAAAGCCTGGGGCGCATTGATACGAATTTTAATCTCTCCGAAAAATGCAGGCACCTTTGACCCATGAACCGAATAGCTGCAGCTTCTGAGACGATACCCGGCAATCTGGCTGCTCTGCACGAGCTCTTGCAGCACTTCCTGGCTCGCCACAGTTTCCTCTTTTGAAGCCGCATCATATTTATTCATCAGACTTTGATAAATTAGCTGCAGTTCTGGAAAAAATACATAATTCCCCTGCCGCTTAAATGCCGCAGGCGTCTGGAATTGAATCTTAAGATAACGCTCTGCAGCTGTAAAATAATACTGCTCCATAAATTCACCGACGTCCATCTGCACTAGTTCTTTTTTTCCAACAGATAGCTTCCACCCATTGTGCGCGATCTCAAACTCTTTGAATTGGCTGCTTTGCAGCGGCAGGATCACCTGCTGATAAGCTTCCTCATTGAAAGTGCAGACTGTCCATATATTTTTTCCATTTTGATGTTCCACCGACTGGCGGTAAGGATGCAGCTGAGACTTATGAAGCTCTTTTGCATATTCCTGCGAGATCTGCTCCATAAGAACGCTTTGTAAGAGAACTGCCTTCTGCCAATGCAACATGTCACACTCAGCGGTTTTCAGCTCAAGCTGTAATTTTGCAAACAAATGAAAACTCCCCCTCCATATATTCTATACTGATATCTATCAATGCCCTTTGACAATTTGCTCGTATGATGTGCGCATTTTTGCACATACAGACACATTCCGCCGCTTGGTTTCATACGGCGTCACGACTTTTTTCATTATACCATATTTTTACAAATTTCTCCATCTATTTTGACTTCGAGATTCCCCATTTTGCAATTCATAGTGCCAAAAGAGGGCTGTCACACGAAGATATTCACTTGGTCAAAAGGTCTTGCCGCTCATGCGGCAAAGACAGAATGCACAAAAATCACTCTGGAAAGCTAGCTTTCCAAGATGACTTTTGTGCATTTTGTTTGCATTGCTTTGCAATGGAAACCTTTTGACCAAGTGAATATCTTCGTGCGACAGCCCCACTTTGTGATGGAATCCTTTTGGCACTATGAATTGCAAAACGAAGAAACTCAAATATTTTTGACAAATTAATGATGTGATCAAAACCAATTTAAAAGGACTGTTGCAAAATGCAGCTTCCATACAAGACACGGATGAAATTCCCGTGGTCTAAATACCACACCCTATATATAGCAGCCATTTTGTAACAGTCTCTTTTTCGCCTATTCTACAAACAACGGCGTTGAATAATATCTGTCTCCGCTGTCCGGCAGCAGCGCCACGATGGTCTTGCCTTGATTTTCGGTGCGTTTCGCAAGCTCTATGGCGGCATGCAAACAAGCTCCAGAGGAAATGCCCACCAGCACGCCTTCTGTCTTGGCAAGCTCTCTGCCGATCTCAAAAGCTGCTTCATTTGCAACCGCAAAGATCTCATCATACACCTGAGTATTCAAGGTGCCTGGCACAAATCCAGCCCCGATCCCCTGGATCTTATGAGGACCGCTCTTTCCCTGGGAAAGCACCGGGGAGGCGTCCGGTTCCACCGCCACCACTTTCACTTCTGGCTTCTGGGACTTTAAATATTCCCCGACCCCGGTGATGGTCCCTCCGGTTCCCACGCCTGCGATAAACATATCCACTGTCCCTTCGGTGTCTTCCCAGATTTCCGGTCCGGTGGTCTTTCTGTGCATCTCGGGATTGGAAGGATTCTCAAACTGCCCCGCAAGAAAGCTTCCTGGAATCTCCTTTGCCAGCTCTTGCGCCCGGTCAATGGCTCCTTTCATGCCTTTTGCCCCATCCGTGAGCACCAGCTCTGCGCCATATGCTTTTAAGATGTTCCTGCGTTCCACGCTCATGGTTTCAGGCATCGTCAGTATGACCCGGTAGCCTTTTACCGCCGCAATGGCTGCAAGGCCGATCCCGGTATTCCCCGACGTCGGCTCTATAATCACGGAACCTTCCCCTAAGAGCCCCTTTTTCTCAGCATCTTCTATCATCGCTTTGGCGATGCGGTCTTTCACGCTTCCCGCCGGATTAAAATATTCCAGCTTCGCCAGCACCCTGGCTTTCAAATCAAACTTTTTCTCTATATTTTTTAGTTCCACCAAAGGGGTGCTTCCAATCAAGTCCAGCATTCCCTGATAAATACCTGACATAAATAGCTTCCTCCTTAATTTTCTCAATTTAAGTTATTGCCCGAAATGCCTCTTCCAAATCCTCGATGATATCGTCGACATGTTCTGTCCCAATCGACAGACGAATGGTATTTGGGGCAATGCCCTGCTCTTTTGCTTCCGCTTCATTGAGCTGGGCATGAGTGGTGGACGCCGGATGGATGGCAAGCGATTTCACATCTGCCACATTCGCCAGCAGCGAAAATACTTCAAGATTGTCAATGAAATCTTTCGCCGTCCGGTCATCCCCTTTGATTTCAAAAGTGAAAATGGAACCTCCTCCGTTTGGAAAATATTTTCGATATAATTCCTGCTGTCTGCAATCAGCGCTGACGGAGGGATGATGCACCCGTTCCACTTTCGGATGACGATTTAAATATTTTGCCACTTTCAAGGCGTTCTCCACATGGCGTTCCACTCTTAAGGACAAGGTCTCCAGGCCCTGCAGAAAGAGAAACGCATGGAACGGGGAAAGCGTCGCTCCGGTATCTCTTAACAAAGTGGCGCGGATCTTGGTCACAAACGCCGCCGCTCCCGCCGCCTTGGTAAAGCTCACTCCGTGATAACTGGGATTTGGTTCCGTGAGCGCTTTAAATTTTCCCGAGGCTTCCCAGTCAAACGTTCCGCCGTCTACGATCACCCCGCCGATGGCGACTCCATGCCCGCCGATAAACTTCGTGGCAGAATGAATCACAATGTCTGCTCCATGCTCGATAGGTCTTACCAGATATGGAGTTGCAAAGGTATTGTCGACCACCAGGGGAATCTGATGCTGATGCGCAATCTTTGCGATAGCTTCGATATCGCTGACATCGGAATGGGGATTGCCAAGAGTCTCAATATAAATCGCCTTGGTATGCTCTTTGATTGCACGTTCGAAATTCGCAGGATCTGAGGGTTCGACGAAAGTCGTGGAAACGCCATATTCTGGAAGCGTATGTTCCAGCAAGTTGTAGCTCCCGCCATAAATATTGTTGGCAGCCACGATATGATCGCCATTTTTCGAAAGGTTCAAAATCGTATAAGTGACCGCTGCTGCGCCAGAGGCAACCGCAAGCGCCGCTGTGCCTTTCTCGAGTGCCGCAATCCGCCTTTCAAAAATATCCTGGGTGGGATTTGTCAGCCTTCCATAAATATTCCCGGCGTCCTCTAACCCAAACCTTGCCGCCGCATGGTCGCAATTATGGAACACATAGGAAGACGTGGCATAAATCGGGACTGCCCTGGCATCTGTAGCCGGATCTGGCTCTTCCTGTCCAACATGCAACTGCAATGTTTCAAATTTTAAATTTCGTTCCGCATATGGTTTCCTGCTCATTAACTTTCTCCTTTTCCTATTATTCCTACTAACTTACTAGGCTATTTTAGGTACACTATACTCCTTTTCTTTTGGGATGTCAATAAGATTTGGACAGCAAAATGCCTTTCAAGGTAACGACATTAACATCAGCAAAAAAAACGAAATATTTTGAAAGAAATTGACCGAAACCTATTGATATTTTAAAAATATATGATATAATATCATTAAATTCAATCAAAATATTTCAGAATCTATCAAAAGAAAGGAGGAGGTCATGCTTACAGAAGAAAGGCATTCCATAATACTGGATGCCGTCAATAAAAGGAAAAGCGTTGGACTGAGTGAGCTTTGCGGGCTGTTGAGCACTTCCGAATCAACAATACGAAGAGATCTTAGCTTGCTAAATGAAAAAGGATTGCTTACAAAGGTCCGTGGCGGCGCAATCGCACTCTCCGCCGATGAGAACTTTGCTTCCTTTGAACCGAACGTGGAAGAAAAAGCCGAGCTTTTCACGGCGGAGAAAGAGGCGATCGCAAGGTATGCGGCTTCTTTGATCGAGGATGGTGATTTCGTCTACATCGACGCAGGGACGACGACCGAAAAAATCATACAGTTCATTCCGTCAAAATCTGTCACATTTGTCACAAATGCTTTCATAAACGCCAAAAAGCTTGCGCAAAGAGGCTTTAAGGTAATCATTCTTGCTGGAGAAATCAAGGCGTCGACAGAAGCGGTGATAGGTTCGGAAGCGATCTCAAGCCTTATGAACTATAATTTCACCAAATGCTTCATGGGCGTAAACGGCATCTCAATACGAGGCGGCTTTTCCACGCCAGATAAAAGCGAAGCATGCGTAAAGGCTATGGCTGTCTTACGAAGCAGAGAAATATTCATACTTGGAGATCACTCTAAATTCGGCAAAATAACATCTGTAAAATTTGCCGAGATAAACCGTGGAAAAATAATCACAGACAAAGTTCCCGATAAAAAATATCTTTCGGAAGCGTCTGTAAAGGAGGTTTTATAATGGTTTACACAATAACATTCAATCCTGCCGTGGATTACGTCGTACACACCGACGAAATTGCCGTGGGCGGCGTCAACCGCACCAAAAGCGAGGAAATTTATTTCGGCGGAAAAGGCATCAACGTTTCCATCGTTCTAAGCGAGCTTGGCGTAAAATCCCGCGCACTGGGATTTGTAGCAGGCTTTACGGGGGACGCAATTGAAAAGGGCGTGACCCAAAAGGGCGTGGAAACAGACTTCGTGCACCTTGAAAACGGCTTTTCCCGCATAAACGTAAAGATAAAGTCAAAAACTGAGACTGAGCTAAACGGTCAGGGCCCGAACATCGATGACAAAGATCTCAACCTGCTTTTTGAAAAGCTTGACAAACTTTCCGACGGCAGCACCATAGTCCTTGCAGGCAGCATACCCGACAGCATGCCTGCGGATATTTACGAGAAAATCCTTGAACGTCTGCAAAACAAAAACATAAAAGCCGTCGTCGACGCCACAAAAGACTTGTTGATGAACGTGCTCAAATACAAGCCGTTCCTGATTAAGCCCAACAATCATGAGCTCGGAGAAATATTTGGAAAGACACTGGAAACCAACGAAGAAATTGAAAAATATGCCAGGAAATTAAAGGAAATGGGCGCACAAAACGTACTGGTTTCAATGGCAGGGGACGGCGCGCTGCTGCTTGACGAGAACGGCAAGACACACATCTGCGGCGTATGCAAGGGCACTGTGAAAAATTCCGTTGGCGCAGGAGATTCCATGGTTGCGGGATTTATTGCAGGTTCTGCGCAGGGCGATTACGAATACGCTTTGAAGCTTGGCACTGCCGCCGGGGGCGCAACGGCATTCTCAGACGGCCTTGCCAAAAAAGCGCTGATAGACGAACTTCTTACACAGCTTTCACTATAAAAATTTAACAGGAGGTAATTTTTATGCGAATCGTTGATTTACTGAACCGCAAAAGCATCCAATTAAATGCAGCTCCTAAGAGCAAATCCGAAGCTATCGACATGCTCGTGGACTTGCAGGTAAAAAGCGGAAACATTTCCGACCGGGAGGAATACAAAAAAGGCATCATCGCCCGTGAGGAACATGGTTCAACGGCTGTAGGCGAGGGAATCGCCATCCCGCATGCGAAAAACAAAGGCGTAAAGGCTGCTTCGCTTGCGGCAATGACCGTTCCAAACGGCGTGGATTATGAAGCTTTGGACGATGAGCCGTCAAACCTTTTCTTTATGATCGCTGCTCCCGAAGGCGGCGGAGACGTACACCTTGACGTCTTGTCGAAATTAATGACCATTCTCATGGACGAGGATTTTCGCGCAAGGCTTCTTGCCGCAAAAGATCAGGACTCATTTCTGAAGATCATTGACGACATGGAAACGGAAAAGTATCCCGACAAGCCACAAGAAAGCACTGCCGCTAACGGTTCAGACAATAGAATAAGAGTGCTCGCTGTCACAGCTTGCCCTACCGGCATCGCACATACATACATGGCTGCCGAGGCTCTTGAAAAAGCTGGAAAAAAACTTGGCGTCTCAATAAAAGTAGAGACAAACGGTTCCGGCGGCGCAAAGAACATACTTACAAAGGAAGAAATCGAACATTGTGACGGCATTATCATTGCTGCTGATAAAAACGTAGAAATGGGCCGTTTTGACGGCAAGAAAGTGATAATCACAAAAGTTTCAGACGGCATCAAGATTCCTGAAGAGCTTATAAAACGCATTGAAGCAGGAAACGCTCCCGTTTATCACCATACAGGCGCAAACACCGAAGATTCCTCCCAGGAAGCTGAAAGCTTCGGCAGAAAAATTTACAAGCATCTGATGAACGGCGTTTCAAACATGCTGCCTTTTACAGTTGCAGGCGGCATCTTCATCGCCCTGGCATTCCTTATTGATACCATTGCAGGCGCTCCCCAAGACGGCAATTTTGGCACGCATACGGCTGCCGCGTCATTCTTTAAAACGATCGGAGGCTTTGCGTTCAACTTTATGGTTCCCGTCCTTGCAGGTTACATTGGAAAGAGCATTGCAGACCGTCCTGGCTTTTTGGTAGGTCTTGTGGGCGGCTATCTTGCAACGACAGGCTCCACGTTTGCAAGCGTTGCAGGGGACGTTCCCTCAGGGTTTTTAGGCGCGCTATTTGCAGGCTTTGCCGGAGGCTTTTTGATGCTCGGCATCGAAAAGCTTTGCGACAATATGCCAAAAGCATTAAACGGCATCAAGCCCGTATTGATCTATCCGCTTGCCGGCCTTGGAATCGTCGCCGTAATCATGTGTGCCGTTAACCCGTTTATGGGCATGATAAACACAGGTCTTTCCGATCTCCTAAACAGCATGGGCGGCAGCAGCAAAATTCTGCTGGGCTGTATTCTAGGCGGAATGATGTCCATCGACATGGGAGGCCCATTCAACAAAGCGGCATATGTGTTCGGCACGGCTGCTATTGCTTCTGGCAACTATGACATTATGGCGGCCGTAATGATTGGCGGCATGGTGCCTCCGATTGCGATCGCCCTTTCCACGACATTTTTCAAGAACAAATGGAGCGCCGACGAGCGTAAGAGCGGAGTGGTAAACTACATCATGGGACTTAGCTTTATCACCGAAGGAGCGATCCCATACGCAGCTTCCGACCCACTAAGAGTTATCCCCTCTTGCATGATCGGCGCAGCTACTGCAGGCGGACTTTCCATGGCGTTCGGATGTACGCTGATGGCTCCTCATGGCGGCATCTTCGTATTCGCAGTTGTTGGCAACTGGGCAATGTATCTGGTTTCACTTGCAGCAGGTTCTATTATCGGAATGCTTATGCTTGCACTTTTGAAAAAGAAGAAAGCCGACGCATAAACAGCAAGCAATCCCGCTTCAACTTCCCCGCAAAGCTGTCGAGCCAATCACAAGCTTAAAATTAAAAATTATATTATAAAAGGAGAGATTATCATGGTATCAAAAACAGTAAAGGTAGTAAATGAACAAGGAATGCATATGCGCCCCGCAGGAGATCTTGCAAAGGCAGTGAAAGCGCACCCTGATTGCGAGGTAACGCTTAACGCAAATGGCAAGACTGTCAAGGCAAAAGCCCCGATGCAGATCATGTCCGCCTGCATAAAGTGCGGCAACGAAGTTGAGATCGTATGCAACGGCGCAGACGAGCAGGCTGTGTTAGACGAGATCGCAGCAATGTTTGAAAACGGCTTCGGAGAATAAAAGCACTCATAAAATACGGAGGTATACAGTATGGATAAATATACTGGAAAGGGCGTTTACGGAGCTATAGCGATTGGAAAAATTTCCGTTTTCAAACAGCAGGACGCAGAAGTCAAACGTATGCATGTTGATGACACAGAAAACGAAAAACGCCGCTTTGAAGAGGCAAAAACAGCTTCCGTGAAGCAACTTAGCGAAATATATCAAAAGGCATTAAAAGAAGTCGGCGAGGCGAACGCCGCTATTTTCGAAATACATCAGATGATGCTAGACGACGAAGACTACAACGACTCCATAACCAACATCATTGAGACTCAGCACATCAATGCAGAATATGCCGTTGCGGTAACGGCAGACAATTTTGCCGAAATGTTCCGTTCCATGGACGACGCTTACATGAAAGCCCGTGCCGCTGACATACAAGATATCTCAAACAGAATTATCGGCAACCTCAGCGGAGAAACTTCAGAGGAAAATTCCTCTGACGAAAAAGTCATCATCTGCGCTTACGATCTTGCGCCCAGCGAGACCGTCGCACTTGACAAAGACAAGGTTCTAGCGTTTGTGACGGCGCACGGTTCCTCCAACTCTCACACTGCCATCCTTGCAAGAAATATGAACATCCCTGCAATAATCGGCGCAGGGGACGAGTTTCTTAAAAACATCAAAGACGGCGACCAAGCTATCGTGGACGGCTTTACAGGAGAAGTATTTGTCAGCCCCGACAGCGAGACATCCGAAAAAATGTTGAAAAAACAGGCTCAGGACGAAGAGAAAAAACGTCTTTTACAGGAGCTCAAAGGCAAGGAAAACATAACCATCGACGGACATAAGGTCAACATTTACGCTAACATCGGAAGCGTCGGGGACATAGGAAAAGTCCTTGCGAACGACGCAGGAGGCATAGGACTTTTCCGCAGCGAATTCCTCTATCTTGAAAATAGCGATTTTCCCACCGAAGAAGAACAGTTTGCCGCATATAAAAAGGTCCTTGAAAGCATGGCTGGAAAAAAAGTGATCATCCGCACCCTTGACATTGGCGCAGATAAGCAGTGCGATTATTTCCAATTAAAAAAAGAAGAAAATCCTGCGCTTGGTTATCGCGCAATAAGGATCTGCCTGACACGTCCCGACATTTTCAAGACCCAGTTGCGGGCGCTGTATAGAGCCTCCGTTTATGGAAACCTGGGAATCATGTTCCCGATGATCACAAGCGTCTTGGAGACAGAGAAAGTTCTTGATATCTGCAACTCTGTAAAAGCGGAACTTGACAGCGAGGGCATGGCGTACTCTGAAAATATCGAGCTTGGGATTATGATAGAGACTCCCGCAGCCGCCGTGATCAGTGACAAGCTTGCCCCGCTGGTGGATTTTTTCAGCGTAGGCACCAACGACCTTACCCAGTACACGCTTGCCTGCGATAGACAAAATCCCGACATCGAGCAGTTTGTAGACACTCACCACGAGGCAGTTCTGCGGCTCATCGAAATGAGCGCCACAAACGCCCATAAACATGGCGCATGGATCGGAATCTGCGGAGAATTGGGCGCAGATACCAAACTAACTGAAAAATTTTTGAGAATGGGCATCGACGAATTATCGGTATCGCCGTCTTTCGTACTCAAAGTCAGGGAAACTGTGAGAAATATCAATTTATCCCAAGAATAGAATTAATAAGCATGATAAGCAATGAGGTTGTCGCTTTCAGTTACTGGATGCGGCAGCCTCATTGCTTGCAGCAAAACAGCATCATGTGAAAGAACGAACGTCTATTGCAAAATACTGATCTCCTCTTCTCGCAGCGCCCCATCCTCCAGCACAAATGATTTCAGCAGAGGTTCTCTCTCAAGAGAGACAATCAAGTAGTGAAGCTTGCTGTCATACGCCAGCCGCGCATCCTCCTTGGAAGGAATCGCCGGGCTATTGGGATGAGAATGAAAATTCCCCAGCAACAGATATCCCAAAGAACGCATATCTTTGACAGCTTGCAGTTGTTCTCTGGGATCCATAAAAAAATGCTCGCAACTGTGCTCTGTATTCGTAAGATAATAAATTTTTTCCACCCAGCAGCGCTTCCCCTCTTTCCTGCCTCCCAAAAGCCCGCATGATTCCTCTGGAAGCTGCTGTTTGCAATATCCCAAAATCGCCTCGTACTCTTTGTTTCTTATATATATCATGACGCTCTTCCTATTTTGATGATTTGCTTTTAACCGTCCTGGTCCCCCTTGCAGGCAATGCAATCTGGCGCAGGTTTTGGAAATTTCACAGTGCGAAACTCCATTTTCAGAGCGTCATATGTCAGAAGCCTTCCTGTAAGAAGCTCCCCCGCCCCCAAAAGATATTTTACAGCCTCCATCGCCTGCAGGCTCCCAATTACCCCCGCCATAGCGCCGATGATCCCAAGCTGCCTGCAGTCAGGGACTGCGTCTTTCGATGGCGGCTCTTTAAAAATGCACCGATAGCACGGCCCTTGTCCTGGAACATATGTCATAAGCTGCCCCTGAAACCGGAGAATCCCTGCATGGACAAATGGAATTCTAGCCGCCACGCAGGCGTCATTGATCAAAAACTTTGCTGTAAAATTATCTGTTGCGTCAATCACAAAATGATATTCTTTGATCAGCTGCAGGATATTATCTTCTTTCACAAATTCTGGTATGACATGTACTTTCACATCTGGATTCATTGCCTGAATCGTCTCCTTGACAGATTGCGACTTTCCCTTTCCAAGATCCCCAGTTCCATGGGCAATCTGCCGTTGGAGGTTGGACAAATCCACCTGATCTGCATCCGCAATGCCAAGCGTTCCCACTCCGGCGGCGGCAAGATACATAGACGCCGGGGACCCTAATCCTCCCGCTCCGATAACCAGCACTTTGCTCTTTAACAGCGTTTCCTGTCCTGCTTCTCCCGCCTCCTGCAAGGCAATCTGCCTGGCATAACGCTCTCTTTGCTCCCTTGTCAAACTGCTCATCCTCTTCACTCCTCCCCTCTTTCGTCTTTGTTATAAGTGTCCAGAAAATGACAACGCTTCCCCTGCTGCTTATAAGCAATCACCGTGCTCAGGTTGACATTTTCCACACTTTTAAAAATGTTTGCCTCTACAAAGGGATTTGTTTCTTTCATCTTTGCAATCAATGTTTTGATTTCCATACGTTTTGATAGGTTCTCACTTTCTGATTCTCTGGCAGCACAGCTCTCCGTAAAGCGACATGCACACTGCAGAAAATACAGCCCATTGTAGTCCCGCCAATGCTTGATGTCTTCCTCTCGAATGTAATACATCGGGCGAATCAGCTCCATGCCCTGAAAATTCGTACTGTGCAGCTTCGGCATCATCGTCTGGATCTGTCCGCCGTAGAGCATTCCCATCAAGATTGTCTCTATCACGTCATCGTAATGGTGTCCAAGCGCAATCTTGTTACAGCCTAGCTCTCTTGCCTGATGGTAAAGATGACCTCTGCGCATTCTGGCGCATAGATAACAGGGAGATTTCTCGATTTCGTACACTGCGTCAAAAATCTCCGTTTCAAAAATAGTCACTGGAATGCCCATTCTCTTTGCATTTTCCTCAATCAAAGTCCTGTTTGCTTTAAGATAGCCTGGATCCATTACCAGAAATTGCAATTCAAAGGGAACTTTGCGGTGCTTTTGCAGCTCCTGAAATAACTTTGCCAGCAACATGGAATCCTTGCCGCCGGAAATGCAGACAGCAATGCGGTCATTCTCCTGCACAAGCTGATAATCCCGGACTGCTTTTGCAAACCGCGAAAACAACTGTTTATGAAATTTTTTGCGGATGCTCTTTTCAATATCTGCCGCTGTGCGTTCTCCCGCTTCTGCCTCCGTTCTCATTGCTGCCGCTGTGCGTTCCCTTGCCTCTGTCTCCGTTCTCATTTCCTGACGCTCCATCTTTGGATGATTGATCTTTTGCTCCATACGGTTTCTCCTCTGTCTCTATGCGCTTCATTTTCTCAGCCTATTATACGAAGCCTGCAAAAAAATAGCAAGAGCATTCCTGTTTTTTGCTGGTATCTGTTTTTCATTTAAAATTCTTATAAAGAGTGTTCGGTAATTTGCTTGCAAAATTCTTGCAAAACAGATAAGAACCGTTCATCGTTTACATTGGCCATGACTATTTATTATAATTATATGTTGACACAGATATCGTTCCATGTGTTAAAATAACCACAGTGGTAAGCCCCCTCAATTCCTACTACGATTTAACTACAATTGACGATTTCAACTTGCCACATTTTTCCCCGTTGTGCTTATTCTGTGATTTTTTAACGATTTTCATTGAGAAAATAAACCTTGCCAAACGTTCCAAAATACGGCAAATCAACGCAATTTAGGAGGAATTTTTATTATGATTAAAATACTTTTTGTCTGTCATGGCAGTATGCTAATCACACTCTCCTATCCTGTAAAATAAAGGCATAGCGACCTTATTAGAACTAATTTTACCA
>OFHM01000078.1_pt1 | contig 90383 bp, 69 predicted proteins | sample 1521311 | NCBI WGS metagenome assembly OFHM01 (sample SAMEA3504083, study PRJEB24116) | mouse gut metagenome | biome: mouse gut; feature: mouse-associated habitat; material: faeces | place: Denmark | collected 2011 | reverse complement strand
AAGAAACAAGCTGATCCGGCTGCCCTCTTTCTTTTGGAAGAGTTTGTGGTTGAACTGTTCCAGTTTGTTCCGGATTGCATGGTTTAATTCGGCAAGGGAAAAGAACTGTTCATCCCGGAGGGCTGCAGTGATCCATGTGGATATCATCCCTACAGTTCCTTCCGCATTGGGCTTGTCCTTTGGAGACCTGACACGTGCCGGGATAATGGCGGTTCCATAATGTTCTGCCATTTCCTGATAGATTTCATTGAACTGCTGGTCTTTCCAGCCGCCATTGTGGACAACGGCAGTCTTACAGTTATCCGGCACTAAGATTTTGGCTACGCCGCCAAAGTATTCGTACATATGTACATGGGCAGAGATCCATGATTTCTGCTTCATGTCCCCAAAAGCTTCGACATACGCATACTGGCTGTAGGTCATGACACCGACAAAGACATAGGCTTTCAGTATCTCACCTGTATCCGGGTCGATGACCGTGGCAGGGTCACCTGCCCAGTCAACCTCAACCTGCTCACCTGGTTTCCGGCTGATATGCATGGTTGCACGGTGTTTCTGCTCGTCCTGCTGGATGTGGTAGCAGAACTGGGAATACATAAGAGGTTCTTCGCCATTCGCACGGCAGTCCTCCATGTACTCAGTCCATAACAGTTTTTTGCTTACGCCATTCCGCAGAAGTTCTTTACGGATGTAAGCAAAGTCGGGCATCCGTTTATTGGATGTAATGAGTTTGTCTGCAGATGGGAATAGCTTTTCTGCAAGCACAGCATCGGTGTCGTGTGCATCAAGCGGCCAGGAAATGTTCATCTCTTTGGCTTTCTTGAGGACACGATTAACCGTTTTCTTGGAGACACCGCAGCTGTCCGCGATGTTCTGCTGGCTGAGACCGAGATTTGATAATCTCAGAATCTCTCGATACTTGGTCATGATAGTGACCCTCCTTAGAATGTATTTACACCTTACGGTGCATGCTTACATTCTAAAGGATATATGTTAATGGTTTCCATATCCGGAATGACGGTTTCCATAAAAACGGATTTGTGGTTTCCTATCACCGGACAGCAGGGACATGGAAGCCGGAATATTCAGTCACTGCATCTCTATGCTCCCACCATTCCTTTATAAATGAGGTCTTGTCTATATAAAAATAGTTGTTTTGAATCAGCTGTCAAAATTCTGATGCCCGATAGCGACAGTTCTTGCCGTATTGCCACCTCTGTCGTTTTTGAAAACAGGCATTGTCACAAAATCTATTTTAAAGGTATCAAAAAGGGAAGTACATATCCGTTTTATCTTTTGTATATGCGTATGTTTCATCGCTCCGGGTTTGTACTTCCTTAAATATATTGTAGCATGGTTTTTCGTTTTTGACAATGATATTTAAAAATTTTGTAGAAAAAATAGGGCAATCGCGAAGTCGCCCCTTCAAAATCCGGCTTCTTCCTGTGCCGCATTTTTAAAGAATAGCTTCTCAATCCTATTGGGAGTCATGTTCATTTGCCATCAAAAATCTATTCATCGGCTTTGCAGATAATTCTGTATCCTGCTTCTTCAGCGCCATACAGAACCGTCTCAAGAGAAAACCATTCGTTACCACATCATCTTTTCTAGCTGTCTGCCGGTCTTCTTTTAACTGTATGCCCTACCCAGGGCTATAAAAAGAATACGGGCATCAAAAAATCGCTATTTTCAATACCTGTAATCCAATTTACGACTTTGCAATTGCCCTGGGAGAAATTTATACGGCAGCAACAGTCCATGTCTCATCTCTATATGCATGGCTGTGATAACATCGTATATTTCTTCTTCATAAAGCTATCCCTCATACTGTTCTTCCGTCCGCAGAATCCACTCCATTTCCTGCACATATACCTTATAGTCCCGGATTCCCATCCGATCAAGCTGCTCCGAAATCTCCCGGTAGTAAAAGCTGCAGATAATCAATTTCCTCTGCTCCAAAGGCACCTCCAGGATTTCCTCCGGTTTACGGATAGGTATCCCCATACGCGAACGGCCCCATTTGCTTTCGTCATTATCCACCAGGAAAGCCGGGCGGTACTTATCTCCGTACTTTTTCATATAATCTTCAAACATCAGCCCGGCGCCGAACAAAATGATTTTTTTACCCTTTACATCCGCAAAAGTATCACATAAGAGACGGATATATTCCGTATATGGCCTTTCCGGATCGTAGATGCCTCTATGCTTGGGTTTACGCTCTTCCTCCGGCGGATACTTCATATAATCCCTGCCCATCAGTGCAAACAGATAATTCTCATACCCTATCGGTACCGGTACCATTCTTCCTTCAAACTCCAGCTTAACGGCCTCTGCAAAATCCGCTGCTGAAAGACGCCTGTATTTTCCCATGCCTGTAAAAAAAGCTATCTGATCCGAATCTTCCTCTGTATATAAACGCTGCGCCTCTTCCAGCATCCTGCATAATCTGTCATGTCCGTAAGCTTTCGCCAACAGACGGTACATCTTCCATCTCCGCGGCCGCAAACCTGCATATGCCCTGAAATCCCGGCCGTATCTTTCCGCATAGATCAATCTCTGGCAATAGCGGATTCGTTCCTCTTTTTCGGCCAGCTTTTTATCATCCGGCGTGCATGTATCAAAAGGCAGGATATCCACCCAGATACCCAGATTTCCCTGATGCTCCATCTCCCGGGGCTCTATCGCCGCGGTCCGGCTGTTCCGGATACGGGCATAGCCTCCCCAGAACAAATCCTCTTCGGTAGACGGCGTATGAATCGATAACGGATCCGGCAATTCCGCGGATGCCAGTTCTATAAAGCGGTCATAATCCTTTCTGGGCATGGCAATATCCAAGTCGTCATCCCAGGGAATAAAGCCTTTGTGACGTACGGCTCCAAGGAGGCTCCCATGTACAAAAAAATACTGCAGATCATGTTTTTTGCAAATGCGATCCACCTGATCAAGCATGGCAAGCTCTATCTCCCAAGTTCTTTTCATGCGATCCGGCGTCCTGTAACCGCTTTCCCTGCTTCTCTGAATCCCGGTGGCTTTTTCCGCAACGGCCACACTTCCGCTTTTGATCTCTTCCGCCAGCTGCAGGATTGCGTTCTGCAGCTCTATTGCTGTATACTTCCGTGCTGTCGCCGGCGCTTCTTCCGACGCTGCCGCCCCGTCAAGCCCCTGCTGATTCCTGATCTTTGTGCTGCTGGTTGCCCTGGTATATTCAAAAAACTCCATATCGGAGCCTACTTCTCTCAGCTGCTGCAGGTCATTTAACCAGTCCGTTCCATGATCATTGCCGGAAAAATGACAGTCGAAATGATATTTTCTCCAGGCATCGATCTTTTTGGTATTGGAGAAATCTACCGGAACCACCCTGTCTACATAAGAAACCGCACCGATAATGGCAGCCCTCTGCGCATAGGGAATCACAGGCCTGCGCTTTTTGAAATGCTCTACCAGTTCATCTGTCAGCACACCTACAATCAGATATTCGCAGCGGCTTTTTGCATTTCGCAGCAAGTTTAAATGGCCTATATGGAACAGGTCAAATACGCCGGGGACATAGCCTATGCGGTAGGGCTTAGGCGGATGTCCCTGCCCTGACGGATCCGTTTCATCCTCTGCCGCATCGGCTTCGGAAATATTTGCCTCTTTCTCTCCGGCCGCTTTCGAAATATCTGGCTTACTCTCCACAGCAGCAGACTCCGAAACGAGTCCGGCTTCTCCGCCCGGCTTCGGCGAAAGGCCGTCAGCCGTAAGCTCCATGGGCACGGCGTTCTCCATGGGCACGGGCTTGTAACATTGATAATCCGTAATCCCCATGGCCTCCAGCTGCTGCCCGATCTGTGCATGTTTGGCAGTGCAGATCACAACATAAAAATCCTCCCGCTTCATGGTCAGCAGCGCATCAGGCTTCCGGACAGGAACGCCACATTTCATGCTTCCTGCCTTTGTAACGTCATTGTCCACGGCAAATACAGGTCTTTTCTTCTCATCCTCCCCAAAACACATCATATAATTTTCAAAATACTTTCCTGTGCCAAAGAGCACGATTTCCTTTTTCACCATGTTCCGATACTCAGCCTCTCCGTTTTCTGTCAGTTTTCCTGCCTCTATCAAGCGCACTGCTATTGCCGGCTTTCCCTGTCTTTGTCAAACTCGTTGCTGCCGCCAAGTTTTCCTACTTCTCTCAAATTCACTGTTATCGCCGGGGTTTCCCTGCTTCTGTCAAACTCACTGCTATTGCCAGCTTTCTCTGCTTCTGCCAGATTCGCTACTACTGCCAACTTTCCTCGGGTCTGTTAAGTACTCCGCCCCTACTAATCCTCTGCTTTTATTAATTCCCCAGCTTCCTGACATTCTCCGCCATTCGCCTTCGGTCAATTTGCGTCCGTTCATAAAACTGCTTATACCGTTCCCTGTTCCGTACTTCATCTAAAAAGCGGGTCTCTTCCTTCAGATATATCTCCCAGGTATCTTCCATTCCGTATTTCTCCAGGAGTTTCTGCTTCGGATAGTACCGCTCTGCATTGGACGTAAAGCAGTATATATAATGAATCGCCCGGAACAACACATATTTTGCAGGATAATTCTCACGGACAAACTCCTGATCAAAATAAAGGAAATCTCCCGTTGCCGGGTTGTAAAAGCAATTCAGGGGAATCAGCTCCATATATGTTCTCCGCAGAATCGGTCCAAACTTCCCTTTCACCGGATCGCCCCGGTTACTACGTGTCTGGTTACTCTGCGCCCGGTTACTCTGCACCGGATTACTCTCCACCTGGTTACTCTGCGCCCGGCTATTCTGCACCGGATTACCGCCCTCTGCCGTTTCCGGCCTGCCGCCCGGCATACATAGGCCTAACGCCGCCGGAAGTGCGTTTTCCTCTTCCGGCACCTCCTCAGAAGACAAAAGAATATATTCATATATCCTGTCAATAAGTTCCAGAAATTCTTCCGTATTCCCCTGCATAATTTCCTTAATATAATCGGATAATGTAGGCCAGGAAACAAAAGGCAGCCCCAGGCTGTCCCCAGGCAGCAGCTTATGCTCCACCACCGGAATTCCATGTGCCTGCAGATCCAAAATATTAGCATATGCTTTCCGAAGGCTGCACCGCCCCTGTTCATACAGAGGCGTCTTCTGTACCCTGCCATTTGCCCTGATGACGGTAGCAAAGCCCCGCTCCACTCCCCGGTCTGTAGAGACCGCCGCATACAGTATCTGCCCGGAAGCCTTTGGTCCCTTTGTATCCTGTACCTTTATGTCCTCCACGGTTCTATCATTCGCTTTTATTTCGCTGAGCGCCGTCTTCCCTTCTGATTCACTCCAAAGCCCTTCTATGCTGCACTCTACCAGAAATGAATTTGCAAAAAAAGGAAACACGCCGTTTTCTATGATATCATCATACAGTTCACTCTCTGACGCTATCAAAGTATCGCCTTTCCGATAATAGGGTATCAGTCTCTCCCGCAGATTTTCCCCCGGCAGCCAGTCGTCTGTATAAATAAGCTGGGGCAGCTTATAATCCGGCAACGGATAGTAAAATCTGTGATACCCAAAGCCCGCCCCCCTTATCACCTCTTCAATTTCCTTCCGACTGAACGAATATCCCGCGGTTCCTCCGGGATAGCGGTTGATTCCGTCAAAAGGCCGTCTGGTATGGGGTTCCGCTTCTCCGCAAAAATAGCGGAGCCCAAATCGGTTCTCCACTGCAATTAAAAGTCTGCCGCCCGGTTTGAGCCATTTTCTCATAGCCGCAAGATAGTCCGCATAGGGCCTGACATCCGCGCTACCCTTTCCCGCCCTCTCCAGCAGGCCAATCAGGATGATACAGTCAAAAGCTTCCGGGAACACAATGTCCGTCACCTCTCCCGCATAGATATCCAGATTATCCATATTCTCATACCGGGCGGCAATGGCACGGGCACGGTATAAAGAACGATCCGTGGCCGTCACATGAGCGCACTTCCGGCACAGGCATCCTGTCAGGGTGCCGAAAGCAGCGCCCGCTTCCAGTACTTTGGCATCGGCGGGGAAATCATACCAGCTCAGGATGCCCTTACGAAGCTCCGTCAAATTATAAAAAATCTGCCAGTCCGTTTCCTCTGCAATAATAGGGTCATAAGGAATGTCGCCGTATTTTTTGATATAAAAATATGTTTTTTTGTCAAAAGCCGATATTTTATTTTCGTCGATAACGGACGTCGAAAATTCCGTATGTAATGTGGCCATTTGCTTCTCCTGATCTCTTATACAAGATATTCCTCTGTCAATATATCTATTGTCAATTTCTGCTTCCGATTATTTTCAGGCAAGTGAATTCATCGATGGATAGGATACTATTCGCTGACTACTTCTATTCGTCACCCGTGTCTCCATTACGATTATTTGCCTCTGCCTCATCCTCCACCATACAGCACGGCTCCAATAGCACATCATATCTGCCAAATCCGCTTTCCCTGTTGGATGTAATCGCGTAACGCCCTCTCAATTCCACCAGGAGTCCCAACACAAAACCATGGTAGAACCGTTCCGGCTCTGACTTTTCGGAAGGCCTGTTTCCGCTGTCGAAGAAACTGAAAGTGCCCAGCGCCACCCTGTTCATATAGCGGTTCATCTCTCTGAGATTTCCTGCCGGAAGCGCTTTCACGAACCTGCCGTAGGACGGGGTATACTCCCGAAACCAGTCCTCTGTCATCTGCTCAAACATAATGCGGACCTCTCTGTTGGTCAGTTTCAGGTCATACTCTTCCCTTCCACACTCCATGTTCATAGAGTATCTCTCCACTCGCAGATAACCGCTGGCCCGAAGAAGGCTCCATACAGCGCTGAGCTTGTAGTTAAGCCGATTAAAGACAATCTGTTCGTCGATTACCGTATGGTATGCTGACGATGAAAATGTCGCGATATGGGCATTTCTTTCTCCTACGTCCCTATTTAAGGCATTCACCCGATCAGAACTTCCTTCCCCCGAAAGGCAAAGCCGTACTTGCGGATGCACTCCCTGGGAATTCCCCGCTGTATCAGGGCAGCCTCATATTGCATCCGTTCTATCTGTCCCAAAGCTGAGGCCACCGTATCTTCCAGATTTTTTTCTCTTTTCGGATTGTTTACCTTAAATTCTATAATGATTGCATCTCCCCTGCCATTTCTTCCGCCATTATTTGCCAAGGCTTCTCCTGGACAACCCTTTCCCTTCCCGCCCGTTCCGGATAACTTCGGCTCCATCAGAATATCATACCTGCCGAAACCGCTTTCCCGGTTGGATGTGATGATATAGCTATCGGCCAAATCCACCGTCAACCCAAGCACAAAGCCATGGTAAAAACGTTCCGGATCCGCTTCTTCGGAAGGATGTGTCCCTGTATCGAAATAGCTGAACGTTGCGAAGGCGACTCTGTTCATGTAAGTATTCATGGCATCGATATCCCCCAGCATCAACGCCTTGATAAAAGTATTATAATGGGGCGTATACTCCCTAAACCACCCTTCAATCATCCGTTCAAACATCAGGCGAACTTCCATATTCGTAAGCTTCAGCCCGTACTTTTCCCTTCCTCCTGCGGGATCTATCTCGTAACTCTCTACCTTCAGATATCCGCTGGCCAAAAGCAGACTCCAGACAGCGTTTTGCTTGTAATCCAGCTGATTAAAAACGATCTGTTCGTCAATCTCTGTTTCGTAAGTCTTGTCCTGCAGCAGGTCCTCCATGGTCATCTTTACATCCGGACTTCCTTCCCGAATCAGTTTACCGACAAGGCTGTTTGCACTGGTATTCGCCCAATAAGTTCCTACCTTTCCCTTATCCAGATAATTTAGTATCGACCATGGATTATAGATATCGCGTCTATTTCCAAATGTAAAACCATCGTACCATTTCTTCACATCCGCTTTATTCTCTCCCAGACCATATTCCTCCAAAGCAGAAAATACTTCCTCTTCTGTAAAGCCAAAAGAATCCATGTACTTATCGGATGTAGTAGTCACCACTTCCAGATTATTCAAATCGGAAAAAATAGACTCTTTACTGACTCTGGTAATCCCGGTCATAATAGCCCGGGCAAGATAAGGATTTGTTTTAAAGGTAGCATTGAACAGACTCCTGGTAAAATCCACCAGTTCACGCCAATAGCCGTGGACATAGGCTTCCTGAAGAGGCGTATCATATTCATCCAGAAGAATAATAACCCTTTTGTCGTAATAACGTGAAAGATATTCCGACAGCTGGTTTATAGCAAGCGTCGCATCCACATCGCCCATGTCAATGCTTTTCCTGCGGAAAGTATCCTTTTCCTGTTCCGTCAGGTAATCCCCCTCCAGCAGGAAAGCATGCCTTGCGTATTCGCTGGCAATCAGCTGGCATATCTTCTCACGGGCATGCCGGTAATCCACTTCCTTGACATTGGCGAAGGTCAGGCTGATAACCGGATAGGTGCCTTGGAGCTGCCTGTATTTGTAATCCTCTCCCAAGGGATTTTCTCCGGCAGAGAATTTTTCCTGCCAGATGGCAAGGCCTTGAAATAAATCTTTCCTGCCTGCATACTCTACGGAAAAGAACTTTTCAACCATACTCATAGTGAGGGTCTTGCCAAAGCGCCTGGGGCGGATGATCAGCGTCACATCGTCCTCATTTCCCCACCATTCCTTGATGAAATGGGTCTTATCTACATAAAAGATGTTGCTTGTGATAACCGCTTCGAAATCCTGTTTCCCGATGCCTATCGTTCTCGCCGCCATGCCGCACCTCCCGTAGTCGGAACCAATTTTTGCATTTCTGATTTTAAAATAATAAAAGGAAAGAATCTATCCATTTTATCTTTTGTACATGCGTGTTTAGGTCCGCTCTGGATATGTTCTTCCCATTATTTATAGTAGCATATTGGGGGAGATTCTGCAATCTATTTTGCGTTATCATCGGAAAATTTTACCCCGAAATCGAACGGAAACTATGTTCTCGATCTGCTGCCGTCCTCTTATATTTTATCACCAATTTCTGCTACATGTATAAGAGCTCCTATCCGTTTTCTTTGTGCCGATGCCGCTTGGGTCCCTTTTCTATCTATTAATAAGCCACCATATTTATGTACTGTAAGCGTATTTTCAGTATACACATTCGGTATCCCAATGCAGCTGATCGGACATAGAGCTTCTCTTGGTAAAACACAACCTCCGCACTCCAGTTTTTCAGTCTCTTTTACTCCAAATAAAGTTCGTAAAACCACCACAAATACCCTTTAACAGACTCATAAATCTCAAATGCAGTGTTCTCATACATTGTGGGATTCTTTTCCTCATATGTATCAGGAATTTCCATATGAAATATATTTCTTTGCAATTCTCCCTCACCCAATTCCTTTAGAATTCCATTTATCCATTACCGCAATAACAATCTGATCCTAATCCTTCAACCCATTATCAATAATAAAAACATTCATCCTATCAGCACCTGCTTCCCGCTGAATGCGAAACCATACTTCTATCATCCGCTCGAACATCAGCCGTACTTCCATGTTAGTAAGCTTCAGCCCATACTCCCACCTCCCGCCGCCGGGAACCAACTCGTCATAACTCTCTACCCTCAGGCAGCCGCTGGCCAAAAGCAGACTCCAAATCGCGCTCTGGCTGTAATCGAGTTGCTTGAAAACAATCTGCTCATCAATCTCCGTATAAAATGTCTCACCCCGGAGCAGATTCTCCATGGTCATTTTCACGTCACGGCTCCCCTCACGAATCAGTTTACCCACCAGACTGTTGGAACTGGTGTTGGCCCAATAGGCGGAACTTTTCCGTGTCTTCAAGTAATTCAGGATGGACCATGGATTATAAATATCTCTCTTACTTCCAAATGTGAAGCTGTCATACCATCGCTTCACTTCCTCCTGTCTGTCTTCCATCCCATATTCGTCCAGAGCGGCAAACACTTCCTCCTCTGTAAATCCAAAGCTATTCACATACTGTTCAGATGTGGTTGTCACTACTACCAGATTATTCAAATCAGAGAAAATCGATTCTAATGCTTCGCCAGAAGCTATGCTGACTCGCGTGATTCCGGTCATGACTGCCCGCTCCAGATAAGGATTCGTCTTAAAAGACGCATTGAACAGCGTTCTGATAAATGCCGCCAGCTCCCGCCAATAGCCATACACATAGGCTTCCTGCAACGGCGTGTCATACTCATCCAAAAGAAGGATAACCTTTTTCCATAATAGCGTGAAAGAAAAGACGGCAGAGCATTTAAAGAATCTGTAGCCAGATAATCCTCCATCTCCACGGATACCTTGCGAAAGCTATCCTTTTCGTCCTCATTCAGGTAATCACCGTCAAGCAGATAATCGCAGCTGTTATACAAGTTCTTGATGATCTGACATATCTTTTTCCTGGCATTGGAAAAGGATGCCTCCTTCACGTTGGCAAAGGACAGGCTGATGACAGGATAGGTTCCCTGCAGCTGCCGATATTTATAATCTCCAAAAGGGGATTTCCCCGCCTCCAGGACGCCTTCCCCTCGTCTAAAGCCGCTTCTGCTGATTTCCGGTTCCGATCCGTATTCAAGATCAAAAACATTTGCATGACAAAAGGATAGCATAGTTTCAGGGACTCCGCAACCGATCAAAAATACTTCGACGCTTCCCTCGCCATACACTCAGCCAGAAAATCTCTGTTATAAAAATTCGTATTGTCCTTAGACCAGCATACCTGCTCCCGAATGACTTTTGCCGGGTTGCCGGCTATAATGACTTCCTTGGGAAAACTCGATGATGTCACTGCCATGGTTCCCACAATGCTGTTGTCTCCGATTGCTGCACTGCCAAGCAGCGTTACGCCATGGCAGAGCCATACATGGTTTCCTATTTTCATATTTCCTGCGTAGTTGAGCCTTTTTCCGGTGACTTTGTCAAAAATATGATGTTTGTCGTGGTTACGCAGGATGACGGAGGTGGAAAGGAGACAGTCCTGTCCTATTTCGATTTTTCCGTCGGTAATGATCATTTTTGCCTCTTCTATCTCTGTGCCGTCGCCGATGCTGCATAAGGAGTTTCTGCCGCACTGGATATCCAGCTTTCCTACACTGACGCCTTTTCCTAATTGAATCAGATTATGCCCCCCCAGAAAGCTTATCGTGACAGAGTCTTCTATGTCGGGGAAAAATTCAATTTGATTCCCCCAGGCGTCGTTGTACAGGCCTCCATCTCTATGCTTGAGTTCCTTTCCGGTTATTGTGTTTTGAACGCTGAGCAATTTATCCGCATGGATATACGGATGGCCCATATCCTGAAGCATGGCCGTGATGGACTGCCAGTTTCGGGGGTTGCCGGAGAACACTACTACGAATACACCTTTCATATCTTTGAGCGTTTCGGGGGGAATTACTTTTATACCATCGTATTCTGTTCCAATCTGCGCCCATTTTGCGTCGCAGAGATAGTTGAAGTGTACTTCTTTGGGAAGGTGATTCTTGATATAGTCGTAGTACTGGCCGATGCCGTAGCCTACGGTATATTGATATTGCAACAAATCCACAGGTATTTCCATATTTTATTTCCCCTTATCCAAACACTATTAGACCGCGGGCTCCAGCAATTCTTCCGACTTGCTGCATTCCTTCTCTCTCAGATTGGCCTGCGCGGTACCAGTTTGCTATAGGACATCTCCCTGATCAAGACCAAAATCAGTTCTTACTTCTCTAACCTTCCTTCACCCAATCCCCGTCACATACCACTCCGTGAGCCAGTTTCTCTGCTGATAGGGCTTGAGCCAAATCATTTTATCAGAGGCAATTCCCTGTTCTTCCAGCTCCTTCCTTATCTCCGAAGCCGCCCCGTCATCCATAACAGCAATCACAATCTGGTCATAGGCTGTGCTCCCAATCTGAGAGACTTCATTCACTCCCTCAAGACCCTGACGCCTGCAGAAGGCGGCATTTTTGTCCACCCACAGCACCACCTGATGCTCTGAATCTCCGGAAAGCCTGCGGTACAAATCCTGCCCGAATTTCCCGGCTCCATAGACCACTACCCTCTCCTCCAACAGACGCATCGGATAAAATGCTGCCCGGCCCCAGCGCTCCCGCAGCGCCTTATCCGCCTGTTCTTTCTCCTGCCTGGCCAGCCGGCCCAGAATTCCTCCACGCTCTTTTTTATACTGCTCAATCAGCGCCTTCTCTGATTCTCCTGCACGCATGACAGAATAATTCAAATCCGTTCCCTTATAAAACACCTCCACCGGTTCATTGGTGCGCACCAAAAATAACTGCCGGATCTCTTCCGCCGTCAGTCTGGGCGCATACTCCACCGCCTCGGTCCCCCGTCCCGTCTCATTGCTGGGCATAGATGCAAAATACTCCAATACCTGCTTCGAGGGCCGCCCGGCAATATACTCCAGATAAGATAAAACATTTCTTACAGACGCAATCCGGACTCCCATTTCTTTGCAGACATCTTTCATTTTCACGGCAAAATCCAGGATTCCCTTCTCGTAATCTGCAAAGCCATGCAGAATCAGTCCCTGGCTCTCCGCCTTCTCCAGAACAGGAACCGCTTTCCCTTCTTTAAGCTCATACCCACAGGTCTGACCATGGGGAGCCCGGCACATCATCTCAATGACCAGATTATTTTCCAGAAAGCCCGGCATAAAAGTATCTGTCACAGAGCCCTTTACCAGGTTTACTCTGTCAATTTTAAAGAAAAAGGTACGGATGAGTTTCTGATAATAATCCTTTATCAGCTCCTTCAGGCATCCCTGGGTAAGCCCCCCACCCGAGACATCCACAAAGGCAAATTCATCGTCCGACATATCCACCTCCCGGGTCAGATACCGAACAGCCAGACTGCGCTCTCCCTCCAGCTTCTTTAAATGAAAATCCCGAAAAACTTCATCCTCAAATAGTCTTCGGATAATATATTCCAGCTCCTGATTGGATATACTCTCATTCCGCCTTTTTTTTCCGTACACTCCCGGGAGATAATCGTACAGCTCCTCCAAGGGAACATGCAGTACCCCCGCCAGATCCGACAGCGTTTTTATTTTCAGCATATGGGACCATAGAATCAGCTGATACAGATTATAATGATCCTTTGACAGGGACGCCATCCGCCATGCTTTTCTGGAACCATATATATACCGGGTCTCAATGTTGCCGCCTTCTTTTTCCAGAATGATATCTACAATCCTTTTGATCAGATAACCGTCCCGTGCTATAAAATACAGCCTTTTGATCCCCTTTTTCACAGACTGATCCACGATCCATTCTCCGTAGCTGTATAATACCGGCCCGGCATACCGGCATCCAATCTCATAGGCGTCAGAAACTTCACCGCTCCTTCCGGTTTCCCTAATCTCTCCTGTCACTCCAGCCCTTTTCGCCGGGCCCGTCTCTTCCGCTTCCCGGAGCGCTCCAAGCGCCGTTCCGATCATCAGCTGAAGCCTGCTGTCGCCTCCCCGGATCTCCAAAAGCTCCGCCTCCAGCTCCGTAAGCTCAGGCCGCTTCCACCATTGCACCCTGATTCCCAGACCAAATGGCACCTCTATATCCTGATGCAGATTGTCCCCTGTATGCACCCAGTCCCCAAAGCTGACACCCTCCGCCTGCTGTACCAGCCGGTATAAATTTCCTGTGGTCTTCCGCACACCATAAGCAGAAGATACATACAAAGGCAGCTGTGCCAGAACAGCATCCACACGCAGAAGCATCTGACGCAGGATCTCCGGCGGCAGATACATGTCCGAAACCAAAATCACCCGTTCTCCCTGATCAAGCAGATTCTTCAGCCTACGGATATTCGCGGGAATCCCCCTTACATTAGCGATCTCCAATTCCTCCTCCATGCGGCACAGATATTCGATTTGCCCTGCCTCCAGACATCCACACACGGACATGGCGTCATAAATGTCTCCCAGCGTCACCTCTTCCTTCCGCTGATAGAATCCGGCCTTCCGGGCCAGAGTCTCGCTGTGGCGCCTCAGCTCATAAAAATTTTCAACCAAATAATCTTCCAGACCATTCTCCGCCTGTTCCCGCCGCAGACGCTCCTGCATCAGGGCAAAAATCCCCAGGGGAGAAGCCGTGGTTCTTGTGATCAGTGTGTCAAATACATCAAAACTATATAGCATGTTTTTCTCATCCCCCCTAATCCTTCAAGGGCGCATAATATTTCATGTCCATATAAGCTCCCTTCAGCCTGCCGCCATGATGCATCATATAAATGGATAAAAGATTTTCCACCAGGAACCCCATATAACGGTCCCTGCGGTTCAAACCCATTTTCTGATAATGAGCATCCACCCTTTCCGTGACGCCAAAGATAAAGGAACACATCTCGTCAAAATATTTCCGCTTCATAATAAAAATGTTGCAGGGAAAATAGAAATGGGACTTCTCATAAACCAACGCTGTTTCAAAATACGCCTGATCATATTCCCTGATAAACCGCATCATCAGATTCCAGTCGTTTTCAAATATAAACCTGCGGCAGAAAAAATCTCTGATCCCCTCCGGAACATAGCTGGGCACCGTGAGCACCGCATCATACTGCATGATATCCTGCAGACTATTTTTTCCCATTGCCATCTGGCGGCGGTAATGAAATAACCCAACGTACTCCGGCCCCTGTGTATTTTTCCAAATCCAATACAAGGCTGTGCCCTCGGAATAATCCGTGTTTCTGGCCGAAATACTATCACCGGTATCGTCGCGTATATCGCTGATGGTCTGGGTAGTAAGCGCCGCCCCCGCCTGAATCTGGGTGATCCAGTCCGGCAGAGAAAACGCTTCTATTCTCTTATCCCTGTGAAAACGGACCATGTATACCTGAACCCTTCCGCCTGCCTCCTCCACCTGACACAAAGGCGTCTCCTCACAGAAAAGGTAGTGAAAGCCCGGATACTGCCTTTCATATTCCGCAAGCAAGCATCCGTTTCCCACAGCCTCCAGCTGTTCTTCACTGCAGAAAAACTGATCCCAGAAGTGCACACGCCAGCGATACTCTTTCCCATCTGACCGCCTTTGAACAACATAATGATCCTCTTCCACATTACAGCCTTCTATCACCCGAAAGCCTTCTCCATTTCCCTCCCAGACCGGCTTCTTATACTCCTCCCTGATTTCCTGTTTCAATTCCTTTGTCATTAATATGATTTTTTCAAATCCCCTGGCCCGGAGCCTGGTGATATACCTGCTTTGCAGCCAGGGCTCGCCCATGGTCAAAAGTACCGCACTGTCCTCATCTCCCTCTGGCAGCTGCTCTGTTGACAGTATCTGCACATTTTTTTTCGGAAAATTCATGGGAAATCCTTTTAAATCCGTGCACACCACATCGATTCCCACCCCCTTCGCCTGCAGATACTGTGCCGCAATCCCTCCATCCATGTCGTTTATATAAAGAATCACCCTTTTCGCGGAAGAAAGCATTTGGCAAAGCCCTTCCGAAGATGGGCTGTCTATTACAAAATTACAATAAATTTCCTGAATGCAGTCACAGGGAACGGCAATAATATTCTTTACTTCCCTGGACATGAGCATATTTAACACTGATTTTGCCACGGGAGCCTTTTCCATCCCCGCTACCAGGCAGCAGTCATCCTGAAGCGCAAACTCTTCCAGGCTGATAACAGGCCTGCCATAAAGCTTTCCGGGATTTCCGTCCACATTCTCCACCACAAAAGCGTCCACAACTATTCCCAGTCTTCGAAACAACAGATACAGCGATCTGGCCAGCTTTCCTGCCCCGTATATTTTTATATTTCCCGCATCCCTTACTCTGCATAAAAAGGCTTCATATACTGTTTTCATGACTGTCTCCTGTTTTCTGCCTTTATTTCCTATCTGCAATACTTCTGTTTCTTATCTGCCTGCTTTTATTTCTGAATCTGCGATACTTCTGTTCTTTTGTACTATGCTTCTATTTCTCACGTACTCTGCTTCTATCCTTCATCTGTGCTTTGTACCTTTTGGCAAAAATCCAAAATCTGTCTCTCCATACATCCCTTTACACCCCCGCTCTTGACATAGCCGGCATACCATTCCACCGTCTTTTCCAGAGCGGTTTCAAAATGCCAGTTTGCCCTCCAGCCGAAAACGCTTTTCAGCCTGGCGCAGTCCAGTTTTAAAAGCTTCGCCTCATGGGGCCCTCCGTCTGGCCGTTCCACCCAGGAAATACTCTCTCCCGCATATTGCTTCCATTTTTCACAGAAATGGGAAACCAGCGTTCCTGTAGCCACACAATCCGCCTCGTCAGGACCTACATTATAACAGTCTGCATATGCTCCGTCCTCATACTGCCTTTGTGCGATCATTAGATATACTGCCAGCGCCTCCAGCACATGCTGATAAGGCCGGATAGAATCCGGATTTCTCACAATGATCTCCTGCCCGGCTTTTGCCGCACGCACACAGTCCGGAATAATCCGGTCCGCGGAAAAGTCCCCGCCGCCAATCACATTTCCCGCACGCACAGTAGATACAGCCACATTCTTATCCCGCAAAAAGGAATTTATATAACAGCCTGTGACCAGCTCGGAGCAGGACTTGGAGTTGGAATAAGGCTCATAGCCGTTCAGCTCGTCGCACTCCCGGTATGGCCAGTCCCACTCCCTGTTCCGATACACCTTATCCGTGGTAACGTTGACCACAGACTGCACCGAATCCGTATGACGGACACATTCCAGCAGATTGACCGTTCCCATCACATTTGTCTCATAGGTGTATACCGGATCCTGATAGGATTTTCTCACAATGGGCTGAGCCGCCATGTGAATCACAATCTCCGGCCTACTTTCCTCAAAAATGCGCCGGAGGATATCCAGATTTCTGATATCGCCCATGACGGAACGCATCTCGTGGGGCAATTCGCACACTTCAAAAAGCGCCGGCGCGGTGGGCGGCTCCAGGGCATATCCGGTAACCTCCGCTCCCGCTGTCAAAAGAAGCCTGCTCAGCCAGGCTCCTTTAAAGCCGGTGTGACCGGTAATCAAAACCTTTTTCCCTTTGTAAAATGAAAAATCAAACATTTTTATACCCCCTGTGCGCCTTGGCACACATACCAATCAAACTTCCCGTCATGCCGCCTGGGACGGCACAAACAATCTGTGAGAAGAATCGCTTCCCTTGCGATTCTTCCGTGTGAGAAAGGCGTTGCACTTGCGCCGTAGAAAATCTTCGTGAAGCGGCCCCTGCCGCAAGTGTTAGATTTTCTTCTCACACTTCTGCCTTCGCCCACTCCACCGTTTTCCGAATTCCCTCTTCAAAGCTGAACCTTGGCCGAAACCCCGTGTCCTCCTGCAATTGCCTGATGTCCGCGCACAGATACATCACCTTATTTTCCCCATAAGGAACCTGTCCGATTCCCAGCGGAACTTGTGGATCTGTCTGCTCCCCAATGATGCGGATATAATTTGCAAGCCGGTCTGCCGCGCCGCTTCCAATGCAGTATATTTTTTGGTCCTTCCCCGATTCCCCTAACAAAAACAACGCTCTCGCGGCATCTTCACAGTACAGATAATCCCACATCTGCTCCCCTTTGGTAAACAACGGCGTCTCTCCTGCCAATATTTTCCTGATGGAGCTCATCACCATGGAAGACTCACTGTCATAGGGCCCGTAAACGCTTAAAATTCTAGTCCATATGTGCCGGATCCCCAGCCTGCCGCACTCCCTGCGGCTCATCTGCCCGGCGCACAGCTTTGCCATTCCGTAGCCGGTCTCCGGAAAAGCAGGCGTGGAAGCCTGGAGAACCCCTTCTGCTCTCCCGTACTCCGCCTGAGACCCGGCTCCGACAAACACCCTGCAACCCAGCCTAGATGCCGCGGCCGCGGCATCCAACGTATACCTCACATTATCCAGCTGAAGTCTCATATCATTCCGGGAATCCCCGGTAGTCCCCGCCCATCCCAGATGATAAAATACATCACAGGGCGGAATCGCGGCGGCATCCAGTCTGTCCAGCTCCTCCAGATCACACTCTACCACATGTACCGCTTCATGCCCGGGAATCCGCTCCCTCCTTCGGGAATTCCTCCTGATAAGGGCATACGCCTCCACACCCTCCCGGATACATTGCCGGATCAATGCAATTCCGATAGCTCCCGTGGGACCGGTCAGTACAATTCTCTTCATACCTGTTCCCTATCCCTCGTTTTCCTGCACCGGCGCAATCAGCAGATTTTCCAATACCTCTTCCCTGGGCAGAAACGGCGCCAGATCCTCCAGCGGCGGGCTGAACAGAGAACCGTCCTCCAGCTTTTTGGTTGCGCTCTTGGGCTCAAAAACCTGCTCCGGAGAAACAAAGATCTCGCAGAAAACAGCCCCATCCTCTGCCATGGCCCTGTCCACGGCCTGCTTCATGGCTTCGTTGCTGTGCGCCTCCAGATAAGGAAACCCAAAAGCCTCCGCCAGCTTCCGGAAATCAGGAAATGAAAGATCCCCACTCTCGGGTCCGATTCCCACCTTAGTGTGCCCTGCAAACACATTGTTTTGGGTCTGACGGATAGAATGGTACCCCCCGTTATTGATCAGAAAAATCTTTATGGGAAGTCTGTTCGTCAGAATCGTCTGAAGCTCCTGCAGATTCATCATAATACTTCCGTCGCCCTCCAGACACACCGTCGTGCATCTTTCCCGGGAAATGCATGCCCCGATAGCCGCCGGCAGACCATAGCCCATGCTGGCGATGGCGCTGTTAATCAAAAACCGGGCGTCCTTTTTGATCACATAATTGTGGCTTCCCACCACACAGGCGCTACCGTTGGAAACCACCGTCATATTGCCATCCGCAAGCCCATTGCTCAAATACCTCATAAATGCATACACATTGGCATACTGCCCGTCCTCCTGCCAATGCCGGGGCAACGTGACTGGATATTTTTCCTTCCACTCCCTGCACTTCTCCAGCCAGAAGGAATCAGAAAACACCGGCCCCTCTTCCTGCTTCAGCACCTCTTTCATTTTCTCCAGCAGATCCTTTGCATCCGCCCACACCGGCATTTCCACATGAAGAGTGGTTTTTTTCAGCTCTGCGGGATCCACATCCGCCATGATCACAAAGGCTTCCCTGGCCCAGCTTTTCCAATTATAGCCCACCTGGCGGATGGACAAGCGGTTTCCCACCGCAAAAACCAGGTCTGCATTCTGCACCGCAAAATTTCCCGGCCGATCCCCCATGATTCCTCCACGGCCCACATACTGCGGATTCTCATCCTCGATCAGATCAATGGAGTCCCAGCAGGTCACCACAGGAATACCCAGCGCCTCCACCACACGCTGAAAGGCCTCATGGCCTCCGGACAGCCGGATCCCGTTTCCTGCATAAAACACCGGCCTTTTTGCCCCTCTGATTTTTTCAATCAGTTCCCGGGCCAGCTGCTCCGACACCGGAGCCGGCGCCTTACAGGAATCCTCCTCCGGCTCATAAGCACGCAGTCCTTCCGTCTCAATATACATTCCCTGATAGTTTACCGGAATATCCACCCAAGCAGGACCCCTGCGCCCTGTCATGGCCGTATGATATGCCTTTTCCAATACATACCGGATATCCTCCGGATCCTCCAGCATCACTGCATATTTGCACATATGCTCCGCAGCCTTCACCACGTCAAATTCCTGATCTCCCACGGCCCGTAAAGGAAGCCCTTGGGTAAATTGTTCCATATACCTGGCGGTGGTATCATAGCGCACCTGACCCGAAATCACCAGCATGGGAATGGAGTCCAGCCAGCCCCCCACCACTCCCGTAATGGCATTGGTACCTCCCGGACCTGTGGTCACACACACTGCCGCAATCCTGTTTTCCGCACGGGCATATGCCTCCGCCGCCATGGCGCAGGCCTGTTCGTGATGAAAATATGTACATTGAAGTCCTTCTCTATGCCCCAATGCATCATTTAAATGCATGGCGCCTCCTCCGACCACGGTAAAACAATCCACGATTCCATGGTTTACCAGAAATTCCGCCACATAATCCGCCAAACGCTGCCTCATAATCTCTCCTTTCTTCCTGCCCCGCAGGACACGCCCCCAAGCACTCCTGCCTGCAAACTGCTACCGCATCCACTTGTTTCCCCGCATACGGGAATCATTATATCTCCCGGCATTACTGTTCCAAAGACTCTCTGATAATCTGTGCCATATAATCGATCTTTTCATCTGTCATTCCCGGATAAACCCCTACCCAGAAGGTACTGTTCATGATAATATTGGTAATATGCAGATTGCCTATAACTCTATAGCCGGTTCCCGATGCCCGCATCTGATCAAAGCAGGGATGCTTTACCAAATTTCCGGCAAACAGCATTCGCGTCTGTATTCCCCTGCTTTCAATATAAGGCACCACCCGGTTACGGTCAACGCCTTCTCTGCAGGTTACAAGAAAGCCGAACCAGCTGGGCCGGGAATGCGGACAGGCCTCTGGCAGAATCAGCCATTCCTCACAGCCCTCCAGTCCCTTCCAAAGCCTGTCAAAATTATGGATTCTCTTTTCCACAAATTCCGGAAATTTCTTCAGCTGGGCGCAGCCTATGGCTGCCTGCATATCGGTAGCCTTCAAATTGTACCCGAAATGAGAGTATACATATTTGTGATCATATCCGAGAGGAAGCTCTCCGTACTGCCCGTCAAACCGATGCCCGCACAGATTATCCCGGCCCGAAGGACACACACAGTCCCTGCCCCAGTCCCGGAAGGACCGGATGCATCGATTCAGCAGCGGATGATTGGTATACACGGCTCCTCCCTCACCCATAGTCATGTGGTGGGGCGGGTAAAACGAAGAGGTTCCGATATCTCCAATGGTTCCGGTAAGCCTCTCCTGGCCCTTCCAGGTATACACCGATCCCAGCGCGTCACAGTTATCCTCGATCAGCCACAGCCCATGCTTGTCACAGAACGCCCTCACTGCTTCCAGGTCAAAGGGATTGCCCAGAGTATGAGCCGCCATAACCACCTTGGTCCTGGGAGACAGCGCCGCCTCCAGCTGGGTCACATCTATATTGTACTGGGGTATGGTCACATCGATGAACACAGGAACCACGCCGTGCTGTATTGCCGGAGTAACCGTGGTGGGAAAGCCCGCCGCAACTGTGATCATCTCATCCCCGGGCTGGACCTGCCTCTCTCCCAAAAGAGGAGAAGTCAGCGCCATAAAAGCCAGCAGATTGGCAGACGAACCGGAATTCACCAGGGAGCAAAACCTGACCCCCAGATATTCCGCAAAAGACCTCTCAAACTCCTCCGTATATCTTCCCGAAGTCAGCCAGAACTCCAACGCGGAATCCACCAGATTGCACATTTCCTCCTGATCATACACCCGGGAGGCATAGGGAATCCTGTCCCCCGGCTCGAAGGGCTTTTTCCGCCCATGAAAAGCCTTATAATAACCCGCTACCATATCCAGAATTTCTTTTTTTGCCTGTTCCTCTGTTTTATTCTCAAACATATTCCTGCTCCTGTCCTTCTCCTTGCCTTTCCCAACGCATCCAGGGTGCATTGCCTGCAGCGATCAGATCCTCCAGCTGCTGTTTATCCCTCTGGGTATCCATGCATTTCCAGAAGCCATTATGGGGGTAAGCCATCAGCTGCTTATCGGCCGCGGCCCTTTCTATGGGCTCCTTTTCAAACACGGTGGCATCTCCTTCTATGTAATCGAATATTTCCGGATTCATAACCATAAATCCCGCATTAATCACGCCGCCGTCCGAATTGCTTTTTTCCCGGAACCTACTGATAGAGCCGTCCTCTTCAATCTCCAGCACTCCGAAGCGCTGTCCGATGTTCACGGCAGTCAGGGTGGCGGTCCGCCCATGAGACCTGTGGAATGCCTCCAGCTGGCGGATATTCAAATCCGCTACGCCGTCGCCGTAGGTAAGCATAAAGGTTTCGTCTCCCACATAGGGCCGGATACGCTTGATCCTTCCCCCTGTCATGGTATTCAGCCCCGTATCCACCAGGGTAACCCTCCAGGGCTCCGCCATATTGGTATGCACCTCCATACGGTTTTCCTTTGTAAAATCAAAGGTCACATCGCTGTTGTACAGATAGTAATTGGCAAACCACTCCTTGATCACATGCTGCTTATAGCCGCAGCAGACAATAAATTCATTATATCCATAATAGGAATATATCTTCATAATATGCCAGATAATCGGTTTCCCGCCGATCTCGATCATGGGCTTGGGCTTCAAATGACTTTCCTCACTGATTCTCGTTCCCAATCCGCCTGCCAGAATCACTACCTTCATACATTCTTCCTTTCCGGAAATTCTCCCAATCTGCTTCCAGGGTTCATATGGTTTCATCCTTACCTGTTTCTATGCGTTTTCAACCTTGCAGCAGCCACCATTCCGTCACAAACAATTCATCTGCCGCTGTCATATGACTTATCCCCCACTCGCACAGATTGTCCCACATCTGATCAAAAGCCTCCGTGCCTCTTTTGGCGCATACAATTATCAACGCCTCCTTCTTATATGTCAAAAGCTCTTCTATATCCCTGACTTTAAATCCCTCTATTTCCTCCGGAGCACCCTCAATATCCGTCACGCCGCACAAAATGTCTTTGTTCCACAACTTGCATTGCTCCAGCACCTCCAGTACTTTGCAGGCGTACATTCCCGCCCCATAAAGAATATAGGTAGAATAAGACTCCAAAAGCTGCCTTCGCCCCGCCTCCTTGTCCATGTATCTCCACAGGCTTTGCTTGACATCCTCCGGCTGAAACAAGCATAAAAGCAGTCTGCGAAAAAAATCCTTTTCCAGATGTTCTATTTTCCACGCTCCCAGCCAACCGTACAATGCCGTATCCTCTGCAATCAGCCCAAGCAGCTCCTTCGTATACACCCTATCCACCCTAGTCAGACTGTTTATATTATGATGAAGATTAAAAAAGGCGCAGATTTCCCATAATGCCCTTGCGTTTCCTTCTCCCTGGCAGGCCTCTATCTTCTCCCTGATAAAAGCATATTCATCCGAAAAGGCATGAACCTTTCCCCTGCTGTGAATCGAGGATTCCGGATTATCCTGGCGATACATATAGTAAGCCTGGTCCAGCAAATACACTCTTGTGCCATGCATCATGGTCTGAAACCAAAAACCATTGTCCTGAAAGGAAGCTCCAGGTGTCTCATGGTGCCGGATTCCGAATTTTTTGATAAACTCCCGCCGGTACATACAGGTCCAAGTATACATGGATGCATAAAAAAGCTCCGTATGCTCCTTCGGACTGAGCACCTGATGATAGTTTTCATAATCCGATACCTTTTGGTACCTGCTACATACCTGAGCTTCCTTTGTCTTAAACTCATAAAAATCTGCTTTGACCATATCCAGCTCATATTTTTCACACAGCTCATAAAACACCTGGCACATCTGAGGGAGAATAAAATCATCGCTTTCCAGAAAAACCAGATACTTTCCTGACGCCAGGTCAATCCCTGTATTCATGGTATGACCGTACCCGGTATTGACCTTATCCACCACCCGAACCCTGGAATCGGCCTCCGCCAACTGCCGCAGAATCTCCCGGGATCCGTCCATAGACCCATCATTTATACATAGAATTTCAATCTCCTCCAACGTCTGCTTTCTGGCGCTGTCCACGCATTGCCGCAGGTATTTCTCCACATTATAAACCGGTATGATCACCGAAACCTTTACCATAGCTCTCCTCACTTATATTCACTGAAAATACATCTCTTGTCAACCTCTCTTAAACAACCCTGCATTACTTGCTTTGTGTTTTCTTCGCCCAGCGCCGCTACAATGCCCACGCGTCCCTCCTCCAAAAGCTCTGGAGAAAAAGATTGTATCCTGTGTCCTCCCAGCATTTCCTCATTGCCTGAGAGCGAAGATACCAGGTAGGCTTCGAAGGGAATTCCCCAGGCATCAAGATAGGCAGTGAATTTAGCCGCCTTCTTTCCCGCGCCATAGACATAGAGCTTGTCAAAGCGGCGGCAGAAATTCTTGAGCCGGATTTTCTCTGGTAATACTCTGACCTGCCTGCGGACCTGTTTGTATGTCCATTTCAAGCTTGTGTAAATTGCTTTGTCCGCGGGTATTCTTGCCATAAAATATATTATCAGTTTCGGAACATTCGTCAATCCACGCCATTCCTTCCGATAAAGCCTATATATCTCCATATTAAAAATATCCTTCATACGCAATGACCGAAAATTCATAAAGGATAAAATGGTAGAATTGATTCCGCTCTTCTTGATCACTGCCTTTTTGCTTTTATAACACTCCGGCAACTTATAAACCATAGCCGGCCAGCAGTGACACCATACAAAAAAGGTCTCATCCCGCCATCCCGGGCACTTCTTCAAACCGGAAGCATGCAAATCTTTCTCATCAAGGGATAAATGAATCGCTCTCCAGTTTTCCAGCCGGCTCAGCTTCTCAAAATAAAACGCCACGTGAGAATGATTAATGCATTCCGGAACGCCATACCTTCTCGTCAATGTTTCCCAATCCACATACGTCAGCATGGTGGATATTCTCAGAATTGTGGCGCCGTACAAGGTCATGTGCCAGGCGCAGTCCAGGAAAAAACGGTTTCGATCCGTATACTCCCGATCGCCGATTTTTTCCACATCCCGATAATTAGGTATGATCAAATCATACCTCTTTTCCATGTATGGATACACCACCTTCAGCGCCCGTTCCGACCACCGTATAGAATCCGAACACACCCAAAGATATTCATATTCCTGCGACGTGCCAAATTCCTGAAATATATGATACACCTTCATATTAGAATGCACCGCTGGGTCTATTCTTATGTAATGAAGCTTATTATACACAGCTTGTTTTTCTGTTACCACATCCTCTGTCAGCTCATCCTCACTGGAGTCATATATGTAGATGTCAAATCCATATCGGAAATACACTTCTGCTGTGGTTTCGATAAGCTCTCTTACCACCTCGGACCGGTTGTAGGTGGGTATACAGATTGCCGCCTTTGCCTTTTCCATCATAATCGATAATACTCCTCACAAAATCTTCCCTGTAGATCAATTCAACGGTATTCTTTCTCCGCTCTTTACCAATTTTCAAAACATACCACCTCTATTGATTTATACAAAGACCTTAGGTATTCCTGTATTTCTTTTTGAATCTTATCCGATGCCACGGCGATAATAACGATGGAATCGCTTTCCCTGTTGAAATATTCCGCTGCCGACAGCACAGGATGCCCCATCAAGTCCTCAGGATTCTTTTCTTTCGAAGTAACTATAAAAGCATCAAACTCAACTTGATTTTTCCCAAATAATTCTGCACACAGGCAAGCGTATTTCCCTGCTCCAAAAATAACAATGGTTTTGTGCTGCTTTTGCATTTTTCTTATTTTTTTTATAAAAGTTCTGTTATGAACCTTTAATGCCCGGCCGGGTTGGCCCGCTGCCATAAAAAAATGCTGCCACAGACTTTCTGATGAAGCCGCCTTAATCCATACCATATATCTGAAAAAGGAAGCGAAGTTCAATATCCCGTCCTTCTGGTATACTATCAGCTTGCGTCCGGATAAATGTATTTTTTCCGTACTGCGGATTATCTCCATTTTCCCTTTAAAGCAAGCCGGCAGCTTTAATATTGTAACTGCCCAGCATTTTGTCCAGATCCTGACCGCATCACTATACCAGCCAAATCCCCCTTGTTCCTTCAGAGGTATATATATAAAGGAGTCAATCGGGAATTCCAGCAACGCTGCTTTTAAATCACTTATCTGGCTTGCCCTTTCATAGTAAAATCCCAATTGTGAAAAATTAATATCTCTTCCTTTTAAATATCTTTGCTCCAGCCTCTTCCAGTCCGTTCCACTCAGAAATGTCCTTCTGTTTATAATGGATGCCCCATACAAGGTTAAGAGCGAAACTCCCTCACGAAAAAAAGCATTCCGTGTTGATATCTCAGTGTTTACCGCCCTTCCTTTTCCCAAAGTGTTCAATATATAAAAATCCTTATTCTCTTCAAGCGCCTGCAAAATATGGCTGATAGCAGTCTGTGTGCAAATCCTGTGGTCATGAATCAGCCATATATAATCATAATCACTGTGCTCCATATCCTGCCATATCATATATATTTTTCGGTTCGATAGAATACGTGGATCCACTTTTTTTAAAAACAGATTAACAAACCCTTTATTTTTATACGTTTCGTATATGTTTTCTGTATCCTGATTCTCACTTGAATCATATATGATTAAATCTATGCCATTTTCTTTTAACATTCCAGCTTCGTAATCCAACACCTGGCTGATTACTCTGCTTCTGTTATAAGTAGGGATGCAAATAACCAATTTAGGCCGCATTTTCCTCTCATCCTCTTCAATCTGCCCTCAAAAGTCTTATTAACTCTTCTGTTCCGGCCAACTGATATCATCTTTGATCTGTATAACAAATAATTCATATTTCGCCTGAGTAAACATAAATCATTATCCATTTGCTTCCAAAATCAAATCTACTACCTCTCTTACTGCCCCCTGTCCACCGGCTCTGCTGGTAATATATTTTGCTGCTTTTTTCACAGCTGGCATTCCATTAGGAACACTGCACCCAAACCCCACTGCCTTTATTACCTCCAAATCGTTAATGTCATCTCCAATGTAGCCAACATTCTCCATTTGCACACCATATTTTGCGCATAACTGCCTTATTACGCTGAGCTTGTCCTGTATTCCTTCCTCCACAATATCCAAATGAAGCTTTTTACCTCTGCGACGATTCAGTTCCCTTTTTTCACCGGTAATAATGCCTGTAAGAATTCCCTTTTCCTGAAGAAGTCTCAAGCCCATACCGTCCAGCACATGAAATTTTTTCAGTTCGTCCCCATTCTCGGAATAATACATTCCTCCGTCCGTCAGACAGCCGTCGCAGTCTGTTAAAAACATCCGAATCTCTGGTATTGCTGCTCTTATTCCGCATTCCCTAGCTTCCAGCTGCTTCTCAATAATAATCCAATCCCCCGGCTCATCAATCTCAAAGTAGGAAGCTTCCTCCATTTCATAGGCACGGATATTTCCGGATATCCGATTTTTTGATTGAAGAAGAGCATTTCTGCTTGTAATATAAAACGCCCCGTTCTCCACCAGATATCCGTCAAATTCCTGCCTTCTGGGCCTGTGAAAAACATCATAATTTTCGGGCCGAACAAAGCCTTCCCCGCTTTCCTTCCAGCAAAATCTTTTCTGTCTTACAACCGACAATACACTGTCCGTATCTTGTCTGTTGAATTCCAGAAATCCGCCTGTTAAATCCGCAGCCGTCAGCAAAGGTGATGTTGCCTGTATCAAAACGATATTGTCAAAGTTATAACTTTCTGCGAACTCAAGCATTGCAGATTCTGTGGATGCCGTATCAGAAGCGCTTTCCGCACTTCTTCCCACAACACAAACCTTATCCAGCAAAAAGCTTTCCACAGTCTCTTTGATCCTGTCACTGTCTGTGGCCACATAAACTCTATCGATATTGTCACACTCAGCCGCCGCCTTTACAGTCCAATATACCAACGGCTTTCCCGCTATTTCACGTATATTTTTAAATGGTATGGATTTGCTCCCGCCCCGTACCGGTATAAAAGCTACATTCATTGGTTTTCCCTAATGCTCCTTATATTTAAGCTTATCTCTCTGCGCCGCCTCAATATCCAGAATCTCTTTTTCCTTATAATGTAATGCATCATATGCAGCCATGAGATCTCTTTTTAATTTTCTGATTCCCTCCGGCTCCAGCGACGCCGCATGGTCTGTTCCCTTCCACGTTCTGTCAAGAGTGTAATGCCTTTCTATCACAGAGGCTCCCAGCGTGTATGCCGCTACGTCTACCGCTATCCCCAAATGATGCCCTGAAAATCCGATCCGTTTTACTCTTCCGCCATATGTGTCTTTGATGCGGCTGATCTCCAGCAGACATACATCCTTAAAGGGTACCGGATATCCTGATGTACAGATATATATTACCAGATCTCCCGCTCTTCCCCTGTCTTCAAATAGCTTTATCAGCTTTTCCTCTTCACCCCGGGTGGTCATTCCAAGAGAAACATGTATTTCTCCCCCATAATTATCGCATATCCACTCCAGCATCCTATAATGATTGTTACATGCCGACGGTATCTTTATAAAGGAAGGCGATAATTCTACAATTTCTTTCGCAGAGGTCAGATCCCACACGGAGGTGCTGTAAGTAATCTCCATTTGTTCGCAATACTCTTTTAATTCCCGATGCTGATCTACACGAAACTCCAGAAATTCTCTGTGCTCGCCATAGGTCTTTCCATAGGCGTTTATGGGATTCGGATGCGGCATCGCATATTGCTCCGGCGTCAGCAATTCGTGATTGCATCTTTTCTGGAACTTGACCGCATCTGCCTTACAGTAAATTGCCGCCGTCTTTATCATTTCCTTCGCTATATTGATGTCTCCCTTATGGTTACACCCAATCTCTGCTATTAATTTCGGCTTTATATACTCCATACCTTATCCATCCAATCTAAGCTCAATCTGTTCTCCAATACCTTACAGCACCTGTTTATCACTTCTCCTGTCCCACACCCATGGAAAACAGACTGTCGAAATCAACTCTCTCAAATACCTCCAGCTTTCCGCCTCGTGTCGCATTATAAATTTTTATCCCATGCCTGTCCGCATATTCTCTGGCCGCCTGATATGCCAGCAGATTTTCCGTTTTCCGGCAGGCATTGGGCTTCACTCCGCTGGATGCCCTGTGATAGCTGTCCGAAAAATGTTTCACCTCCACTGTATCGCCATCAGAATAATCAAAATCCGCTCCCAATAAGTATATTTCCTGAAATCCCATATAAACGGCAATTTGCATGCATACATACATCACCGTAAATCCATTATAAATACTCTTTACTATGTCTCCGGAAAAAAATGGAATGTTCGGCATATAGTCCCCACGGATCATATGGAAAGAATAAATATTCTCATTTCCCTTCGCCTTCTCCAAAAACCGTTTGTTCAAATCAGATACAAAAATCGTTGACATTGTACATCCCAAAATCATGTCTCCAAATTCTTCCATTCCCTTGGGATCTTCACAAACATAGTAATTTGGCCGCCAGATCGTATCATTAAAAATAAGCGGAATGCCGTTCATTCCCATACAGATTTCATTTTGCGTTGCCAGCTTGTTCAGGTCACCGCACGTAAGGCTTGAGCCATTTCCTATAATAAAGCATCTTTGACCTTTATGTATGTTTTTAAATTTCTCAAGCTCTGGATGTCGAAACTTCTCCAAATAATTCGCTACATGATAAAAATCTCCTCTCTCTGCTCCACCGATTTCGGGAATGCAACGGATTGTCTGCATCAGCAAGTCTTCTGATTTAATCCGATAATCCTCCGCATAATACACATTTGAAGACAAAATACCAGATAACCATTTACTGTCAACATTGTCATTATGTACCAAAAGCGGAATATCAAATCCCTGGGAATGGTACCTCTCCCACAGCAAAATACTATATAAAGATGATCCATAAATCACTGCTCTGCCCGGATCCATATCCGGCATTATCATTTCATCTATTCCTGAAAGCTCCTCCCGGAGAATTTCCGGAGGGCAATCATCTAATAAGAAGTATGTATATATTTGTTTCTCTATCAACACGTCTATAATTTCTTTATTTTCAAATGGCGATACCACCAGAAAGCAATCCTTATAAAGCTCCAAATATTTTTCAATATCTATTATTGGTATTCCCTCATATTCGGTTCCCAATAAAGAGGGATTTGAATCTATAAATGCATTTATATGATCATATCCAATAAATTTTGCAATTCGTTTTCCTCTTGAGCCCACGCCCCATATAACAAATTTCATAAGCTTATCCTCTCCATTTACATAAGTTCCCACCATGAGTCTCCCAATAAATCAGCCGCCTCCAATAGCTAAAACAGATATAATACATTTTCAAAATCACACAGCCCTTCTTGCACCATCTGCTTATTCTTCTCACCTAAAGCTGCTAAAATAGGCGCTTTTCGATCCATCTTACATTTAAACTCAGAAAGACCATATACATATTGCCCATCATGCATAAAAGAATGCTTCTGATCATCAGAAACAATAAACCCGGCAATCATGTTTTCGTCTAAAATATTCCTCACCAATTTACTATACTTTCCAATTCCATATATATATATCCGACGAAATTTTTCGGCAAAAAGGACGATATCCTCATGTTTTACGTTTGTCACAACAATTTTTTTTGCGTGAACATCTATTTCATTCCTTTTAATTTCGTCATAAAGTAACCTGATCGAATTCCGTATTTCCACATCTTTTAAGATAAGCTCAATGTCATAGTTATAATTACGGTCAATATAGCTCAACGCATTTAAAATCTTTTTTTTGTCATAATATTTTTCCGAAAAAACCTTTTTCTTCAAAATAGGAAGTCCGTCATAACAAATACTGCCATCTGCATCACTGAATGCATTATATCTTTGCACTCGATAAGCTCCATATACAAAACCGCAACCCTTCATAAACATAAATAAATTTTGTTCAAAAGATACCAGCACCTTTTGAAAATCAAAAGTATACTCATCAATTTCTTCATCAAAATATTTTATCAGAGAACTCCATGTTTTCTTTTTAAATACAAGAAAATATGACTGTAGAAAAGTAAATAACCCATTATCCGAAAGGTTTAGCCCCCAAAAATCTACATCCGTTTCATTCATTTGATTCCAGATCTCCCGAAATGTTATAAATGGCCCATAAAAGGTATCATTGCAAAAGACCAATTCCTGGCATCCTTCCATCATCTCTCTAACTTCAGTATGAAGCAAAGCCTCCTTGTATGCCCCTGCATCATATCCCGCATTTTCTCTTATTATTAAAAAATCATACAGGTGTTTTGCTTTTTCAAAATCTTTCAACTGACCATTTACCACAATCACCAGTTTGTAAACCTCCTGTTTAAGGCTGGCGATTAAAAACTCTACATCCTTTGTTAGCTCACCCGTTCTACTATATAGCGCAAAAATCGCTATTCGTTTTGTCGGCTCCATTTTCTTTCTCCCAGAACACCTTCGCCAATTCAAAATCCTTCGCTTCATCGATATCCAACGCCTCTATTCCGGAGACCTCCTGAATATATGGCTGAAATCCAATTCTGCGATGATGCTTTACGAACACATCTCTCTGAAACATATAAAATCCGCTTGTCTCAATCCATACAGGTTCCATATCTTGAGTACGGGGCACATCTGTCAAATCATAATTAATAGGCTCTCCATTGTACCACGCAAAGGTTTGTATACGTTCCGCTGAAAAAGCAGAATCATTTTCTCCGGCTAGAATATGACCCAGTGAATTTTCAATAGTATGTGACTTAATAAATGGCGATGTGGTATGGGCCAATACATATACGTCTGCAAATTCTTCCTCTATAAAGCTTTGGTATATTTCAAATCCCTTCACACAATCCCCGTCCAATTTTTTATCCCTCTTTTTAAACAAAACACCCTGAGGCAAATACTGCATTACTGCTTCATCACTGCAATACACAAAAACCTTATTAATGTCCTTCACATGAAGCAACGAATTAACAATATGCCAGCACAATGGTCTTCCAGCAATGGGCAAAATATTCTTATGTGGCAGCCTTTGGGAATTTAGTTTAATCGGTACAAACGCTATTACATTCATATGCCTCTTCCTCACCAAAATCAGTATCAAGCGTCAACCCATACGCTATTTCTTTTTCTGACATATCATCCCACAAATACCGTTTTAAAAGCTTTGCAAGAAACTGGTCATAATTTCTTATCTGTTCCGCTGTCATTCCAGCCACCAGCGCATTCAAAACAGCCGACTCCATGTGGCCCCTGCTTGTCACTTCATACGAACATCCCTTACCCTTTAAACCCGTTTCCCCAACCTGTATCAACGGTTTTCCATACATCAGCACCTTATAATCCACTGCAGACGCAATACTCACCATTACATCTGAAATTTGAATTAATTCATCAATGGAAGCATCTTTAACATAAACAACCTTATTTAAATCGTCCCCCGGAATATTCTGTATCTTATTACCAGGATGAGGTTTAAAAATTAAATTTAAATTATTGGAATCACATATTTTTATTAAATCAATTAGAACTTCCTGCACAGACTCGTATACATTGGAAATATACCGCTTCCAATAGCTGTCCTGATGGTTCATTCCCATACCGGCTTCGTCCATTCCTATAAGAAATATTGTCTTTTTGGGGGAATCTATTTTTTTAAGCTCCTTCTCGTCCGCCTCCGTTTTGCGAAAAACCCTTGTATCCAACTGCTTTTCTATTACATAACGTTTAATTTTCTGTATTTCCATTATTTCTTTTTGTGTAATTACAATTTCATCCAAAACATCCGGCTTAACCGCATAGATTCCCTGTCCAGCAATCCCCTGCGGATCAAACTGCGTTGTTCCCGGGATCCACCCATGTTCCATATAGCCATGTTTTATTCCATAGATATCGGCAAGATGCCCTAATATATAGCTTTCTCTTGTCCAGTTCCCCCAAATTAAAATTTTACAAGGTTTCAATACTATAATAACGGCCCTATAATAACAATAAAGCGCTTCACTATATTTTAACGATTCCTGTTCATTTGAAGACACTTTCCTTTTTCCTAAATGTTCTAGCCATTCACATTCCCTGGCCGATAAATTATCGGCAAAAGGAAAGTCCATCTCATATTCCAGTTTATCCCTGCCAAATATATCTGGCATATTGATAACCTGGCAGTCAAACTTTTGTGCAAATTTCTCTCTGGAAATAACCTCGAGCTGTGTAAAAACTACGACCTTCCTTGGCTTCCTTCTTCTAATGTACTCTTTTAAAAATGTAAAAAAACTCTTTTGGTTACGCATATTGGCAGTAGGTATCACCAACATAATTGGGCGTAGAGCTCCATCACATTGCTTTGCATACATCCGGATCAAATCCATATTTTCCTCTATACGCGGACGATGACAGGAAAAAAAATCCTGATACCACGAATAATCACTGTTCTTATGTAACCCCTTACCTTGCAATATCGTTTCAATTTCTTGATACTTCTTGGTCGTGATCACAATATAGTAGAGCGTCCAATCCTCTATCTCATCCGGATGCTTAACCTCTTTTCCGCATACCATTTTCTGTTCTGAAAAACTATCAATCAAAAAAAGCGGAACAATGTCTGCATGTTGCCCTAAACACCAAACTCCTATTTTTCCAGATCCCCAAAAGACAATTTTTTTCATTTTTCTTCCCTTTGTTTTATCATATCTCCAAATTAAAAACCTTATTTCCTTCACAAATATTATCTGTAGCTTCCTTCTGAAAGAGGCTTCGAATTTTCCTTGCTTTTACCCGTTTCTCTTCATCAACCCACGATCCGTCAAAATGATGAATCGCTACTGTCCGGCTCGTAGGCATAATTCTGCCCGTTGTATTACATTTTGCAGATAAAATTTTCTCGGGATATATCGTCATCCCCTCAATAATCTGATATTCCCCGTTCTTTTTATATCCCTTCTGCTGGAATTTTTTTTCCTGCACTGCCGGCGCGGCAATCATATTCAAGGCCCCATATTCATCATAAAAGTTTAATTGGGAATACTGCTCTCTCAATTCGCCCACAATCGAATTTTCTTTTACCGCTCCAAATCCCAGTCCCAAGCTGACCCGCCAGCTGCCATCTACCCCGGCAAAAGCCGGTTGATATAATAACTCATCCATTGCGGAAATTAATTCCACGTCCGTATCCAGATAAATGCCTCCATATTTATATATGATATCCAATCTGGCGTAATCCGGTACAAATCCCAATTTCCCAGCTTTGTACGCCTGATACATATACTTATTTTGAGAAACATCATAATTGCTTTCATCCCACCGCACGATTTCGTAATCTGGGCAATACTTTTTCCAGCTCTCCATCCATAATAAATTTTTTTCCGGAATTAGTTTTCCACCAAACCAACAATAATGTATTACTTTTGGAATCATTGGTTTATCACTCCGCCTGAAACTATCCGGATATATTCTATGCTGTTCATCTGTTTCGCGGGTCGTACTCATGATATATCTTGTGGAACAGACTTCAATATCATTGAAAACATCATATCCTTGTAGCTGCTCATATATGGATGCAATATCTGTGCATGTAATCAATATAAGGAACTCTTCCTTCGGATAACTTACGCAAAGATCATATATAGACATGATTTTTAAGCAACAATCATTAATACAAATATCTGATTTCTGTTTATCCGCATCATTGTCCAAAACACATATTATTCTCTTTTCAAAATGAAAATGACTGAACCTATTTACAAAGTTTTTTAATTCCCCCCCTGCTCCGAAACAAACTGCTTTTTTAGTTTTTAGTTTTTCAGCCAGCTGATATACATCTAAATCAATTAATTTCATATCTTCCCTCATTTCCTTACTCGGAAAAAGTCAAATTACAACTCCTGCCTTCACAATCATCTGCCAAGTCAACATTCCTATGATATGCCTTGCTTCATCCACCACCGGATAAGTATTAATATTGTTTTCCCTCAGACCGCGTAACGCTTGAACCGCCAGAATATCCTTTGAAATAATTTTGGGAGAACACGACATAATAGTATTTATTGTCTCGTCATACATATCTACTTTCTTTTCAATAGCTCTTCTCAAATCTCCATCTGTCAAAAGTCCTGCCAATACACCTTTATCATCTATAACAACCACAGCTCCCAAACGTTTTCTGCTCATCTCTACTATGGCCTCTGAAATCTGCGTTCTTTCCCTGACAATAGGGATCTCGTTTCCGACCGCCATGATATCCTTTACTCTTAATAAAATCCTTTTCCCCAACGCCCCCGCCGGATGAAACAGGGCAAAATCTTTTTCTCCAAAGCCATATTCCTTCGATGCCACCACCGCCAAAGCATCCCCGTAAGCGAGCACTGCCGTAGTACTGGAAGTCGGCGCAAGATTTAAACTGCAGGCTTCTTCCACTCTGGGCATTACCTGCACTAATTCACATTCCCGATCCAATGTAGAATCTGCATTTGACGTAATACCGGCCATCTTTACCCCAATCATTTTCAAAGGGGAAAGCAACTGTAAAATCTCTTTTGTCTCTCCGCTATGGCTGAGCAGAATAATCAGGTCATTCTCCGTAACCATCCCCAGATCTCCGTGCATGGCCTCTGCCGGATGCAAATAGAATGAAGATGTTCCCAGACTAGCCATGGTTGCAGAAATCTTTTTTGCAATATGTCCAGACTTTCCCATTCCACACAGGATCACCTTTCCCTTGCATTGCAGTATGGCCGCTACCATTTCAGCAAAGGTATCATCCAATACCTCCTTTGTACATTTTAAGGCCTCTATTTCTTTGTCAAAAACCCTTTTTGCCTCCGCCGTAAAATCCATAGCTATACCCTCCTGTGCTTTAGCGCACATATCAATCAATATTTGAAAAATTACTTTCAAACTTTTGTCCTCTCGTCTGGCCTGTCAAAAGCAGACATACCTATTCTATAATTTTCCTTATCTTCAAGCATTCCTCCACCAGCTGCCTCACATGTCCGATTGGAATCATATTCAGTCCATCGGATAACGCTTTATCCGGATGAATATGGGTCTCCAGAAAAAGCCCGTCCGCTCCTGCCGCTACCGCCGCTCTGGATAAATAAGGCACATATTCCCGGTTTCCAGAAGTAGATGTTCCGTTTCCTCCCGGCTTCTGCACACTATGGGTTCCGTCGAATATAACGGGATAGCCCAGCTTTTTCATTTCCATGATAGATGTCATATCCACCACTAATGTGTTATATCCAAAGCTGGTTCCCCGTTCGCACAGCATGATATTTTTATTTCCAGACTGTTCTATTTTATGAATCACATTTCGCATATCCCAGGGCGCCAAAAACTGCGCCTTTTTCACATTAATAATTCTGCCTGTCCGGGCCGCCGCCATTAAAAGATCCGTCTGCCTGCACAAAAAGGCCGGAATCTGAATTATCTCACACACCTCACCCGCCAACTCCGCCTGAAAAGGTTCATGAATATCTGTAACAATCTTCAGATCACACTTTCTTTTTACATCCTCTAATGTCTTCAGCCCACGTTCGAGTCCGGGTCCCCGAAAAGATTTTATGCTTGTCCTGTTTGCTTTATCAAAAGAAGCCTTAAAATAAAAATCCACTGGCAGATCTGACAACATACCCTTCAATTTTTCAGCAATTTCGTATACAATCTCTTCCGATTCTATAACGCATGGTCCCGCAATCACAGTAAACTTATCCCACATAATAATCCCCTTATTTTTCTACTCAAAATGACACAATCGCATCTATTTCATCCTGCAACATTCTTTCTACTTGATTAATATGTTCAGGAAGATCTACCCCCATGCTCTCATAAACGGTCTCCTTCACCCGGATCGGGAATCCATTCTCCAACACTCTCAGCTGTTCCAGATTCTCACATCTTTCCAAAGCCGATTTGTTCATTTTCACATAGCCGCATAAAAAGGTCTTCTTGTACCCATATAAACCTATATGCTTAAAATAAGATACCCCCTCTATTCCGTCGCGATTATAAGGAATCGGACAGCGGGAAAAATATAATGCATCCTCATTCTTATCCACTATCACCTTAACCACATTTGGATTTTTAATTTCCTCCTGGGATACAATTCTCTTCCGCAAAGTTGCCATTAAAACATTTTCGTCCTTCACGGCATCCAGCAGATCCCTGATCATTTCCTTTCGGATCAGCGGTTCGTCACCCTGCACATTAACTACAATATCGCATTCCAGATTCTTTACAGCCTCATATACTCTTTCGGTTCCGCAATTACACTGTCCTGTCATTACGGCCTTCCCACCAAAGGCGGATACTGCATCGTAAATCCTTTCATCGTCTGTAGCCACCAGAACCTCTTCAATTTCCGGCATCTCTCTGACACGTTCATATACTCTCTCAATCATGGTTTTACCTGCGATCATTGCCAATGGCTTTCCCGGAAAACGAGAGGACTCATATCTTGCAGGAATCACAGCTATTATCTTTTTCATTTTCAACAAATCCTTTCCAATCTGGCTTAATTCCAGTTTAGCTCTTCAATGTTTCCGTCAAAAAGGATTCCACCAAACCGATTACATCCACACTTCATGCTTTCAGGAAAATAAGGGCGCGAATTTTCTACGGCTCTATAATCGTAATTTTTATCAATCGACTCTTTTGGTACAATCACACTGACGTTTCCCGCATATGATTTCACAGCGGCGTGTCTGCAGCTATACCCGCACTGAATGATATTGTACATCAGCAGCCCCGCATTCCAATTATTTACATGCCCTTCAATAACCTTTCCTTCTTTTTCATCAGGAACAGTGATCGCCACCTTGCCGCTGCCCTTGCAGCACGAAAATAATTTTTTTATAAATTCGCCAACAGCCAATTGATGTTCCAATACATGGGCACACCAAACCAAGTCATACTGCTCTAAAAAACTATGTGCAATAAAATCATCCTGTATAAATTCAAACGCATAATTATCTCGAATCCTGCAGGTAAATCCTGCATCAATTCCCGTCACTCTCTTTCCATACTCCAAAAATACTCCTGAATGACTTCCCTTTCCGCATCCAACATCCAAAACCGTGCATATTGATATATCTTCTCCGCATTTTATCAGTGCGTCCTGTGCAGTAAGCAAGTCTCCCTTTATAACATATATATTTTCATATGGCATTCCTCTTCTATGCAGATAATCACTAAATGTATCTTCATTCGTAATCAAAAGCGCCACATATGTATCATTAACACATACAGTTTCCATATCCTGAATGCTTAAAATAGACTTATTGTATCGGCTTACCTCATCGTCCACAATAAACGTTTCATACTGCTCCCCCCATCTCTGAATTAGATATTGATACATATGAATACTATCCTGATTCCATGGATAAATAATTATTTTCTTATTAATTAGTTTTCCTTTTTTCACAAGCCAGTCAATTTTTGCGTCAATTCCAAGATTATGTAATCTATACATGTTATCTCCTTATTTTGTCGGGTATATTCACAATACCCCGACTTTTAATATGCATACAATACAGTATCTCCACCGCTTGCGCAGTGGCAGCGGACAGCAAATTTATAGTCTAAGTCAAATGATTTGATAAGCTCGAAAATTTTATATAAATCCGAAGGTTTATGATATATACTGATTGCCATCTTTGGTTTCCATTTCTTTATGGACTTTTCTGCCCCCATCAGCATATCCATCTCCTTTCCTTCGATATCCGCCTTAATTGTAGAAATTCTCTTCTCCTCAAAATATTCATCAATGGACACCGTTTTAATTATTTCCAATCCAACCTTTTCTTCATTCGTCCCTATCGTTGCACCAACCGGAAACAAAGAAGACATTTTTTGTTCTCCTATTTCCTTATCCAGGCCTTGGTTGACACATACTATTTTGCCTTCGATTCCCCATTCCCTTTCTAATCGTTCTACACGAAACTTAAGCGCCTCAAAATTTTTTCGCAATGGTTCAAATGCATAATATGATTCAAATGTCCCGAATTTTTCAAATAGAAACATTTCCAGCGTGTCGCCCACAAAAGCCCCTGCATCCACATACACCTCTCTATCGTCCCAACGGGAAAAAAAATATATTGGAAAATATTGCTTGTTATTGAGATCACTATCCTTAAGCAATTTCCCTTCCATCCTGGCTTTCATCAAAGAAATCAACGACTCCATCGAATCTTCGTCGTCCAGTTCCTTTGTCAGATTGATAATTCTTTCCCGGCAGAACCAATAGTACAATGCCGAACAAGAGAAAACATGCTGCACTACCAAATTCATCCCTTTGATCTGATCTGTAATCTCCTGATAAAGATACGGATTTGTGCTCATAATCACAATCGCACAATCACTTGCTCCTGCTATTTCTTCAGGAGAGACAATATCATATCCCTTAAATTTAGCTCCTGCCTTCTTTGAATCAACCACATATTTCGGCATAAGTCCGGCCTCATTCATATCATCCCACCAAGCTTCTGCAACAGCTCCTGTCCCCCAAAATATAAGCTTTTTTTTGTAAGCTTCTATGATAGAATACCTTTCGAATAAAGATTGCAGCTTCTCAATATAATCATCCCTGTTCATCTGACACCTCCTGGCCCTTATATTCTCTGATCATTCGGATGATGAATTTTTCACTTTTACCGCATATGTACATCTTCTGCACAAAAGCTCCTTCGTATCATCCTTCAGAGCTTCCCGTATATTATTAAGTTCTCTCCCCTCCATGACTTCTTCATATGTACTTTTCATCAAATTTCCAATTTCATGCTTTATTCCATAATCCATGCAACAAAGAACTACGCTTCCGTCCGGCAATAGAATGTTATGATCCAGCCTGGCGCCACTGTGATAACAATATATTTCTCCGCCAATATATCCGCATGACTCCAGTACTTCTTCCTGATCGGAAGATAAATTTCCTGCCCTGTCATGTAAATATGTCTCGACCCTGATTCTTCCATGATTCAGTTCCATAAATTCCTTCAGCGGCGTTCCCTGGCAGGAACCGGAGTCAACAAAGGGCTGACCATTCGCCTTTACCGCCTCAAGCATCAGTTCTACAACCTTCCAATATTCTTCCGTGCAATCAATATGCGCAAAATGTTCCTCATCAGGCACATGAAGAATCACAGATTCAACCGGCATTTTCACCAGCTCTTTACAATCCTCCAGGTTTAATCCAACACAGGTTGTATATATTCCGACCCGATGCCCCTTTTCAACCGCATATTGTATCATATAAATACAGTCTTCATTCAAAAACGGCTCTGACATTCCGGCGAAAAAAATCTGTGTCATTTCTGGTAACTTATTTATACAGGTTTTAAAAGTGTCAAACGACATCCTTTTTTCTCGTTCCCTATCTGCTATCCAGTAGCTGCCCGACAACAGCTTTTGTGGACAATACCTGCAATTAACCGCACAGCCGATAGTCGTAGTAATTTCCATTTTGGGTATATTGAATTCCTTTAGTATAGTATCCACATATTCCTGTTTCAGAGTGACATACTCTGATACACCGTATTTTTCCAGATTTTTAATAACTCCGGATACCTTTCCCAGGGAAACGCCTATAATAATTCCTGTTTTATCCAAATCAAGCGATTCATCAATCTGCAAAATCGGGATATCTTCTCCCACTATTTCACTCATATTAGCTAATTGCCCAACGTTTGAAGTTACAATAAAGTATTTTACATCGATCCCCCGCGCCTTTAAATCTTTATAAAGGCCGACTCCTACTTTTCCTGCTCCATATATCGCTATACATTCATATTTTTCTGAATATTTCACAATCTCTTCCAAATAATCCTTTTTCATTTTCATTTCGTCTCCCATTAACGCCTCATATGAATTTCATCGAAACATACACGTTCAAACTCTTCAAGATTTCCTCCCCTGGATGCATTGAAAATTTCCACTCCATGGGCCCTTGCATATTCTCCTGCCCGTCTATATGCAAGCACCATTCGATCTACATAGTGATTATATCTGTCTTCTCTCTGATCTTTAAAAAAATAATTATTGGTGCTGTTTTTTGAATAATTGCAGTCCACGCCAAGTAAATATATGGCCGAAACCCCCATGTACACCGCCAACTGGATAGCCATGTAAGTTACCGTTCCATAGGCATATACCTTTCTTTCCAGCTTCTCAGAAAATTCCGGCATTATCGGAAAGCTATGACCGGTTACAACATGCATCCTGTGCACATTTCCTTTCCATGAAGTATCCTCCCAATAAGAGTCCCCCAAAAACTTTTCCTCCACATCATAAGCCGCAATCTCATTCCAATACTGCCGCATTCCTGCCCTGTCTGCAAAAATATAATATTGAGGTTTCCACAGCTTCTCATCCACATGAAAAATGCGGTTTACTCCAAAGCATATTTCCTTATTCTCAGCTAATACCTTCAAATCCTCTTCTCGTAAGCTGGGTCCCGTAGCAATAATAAAGCACCGTTTTTTACTATGAATATTGCGAAACGCTTCCATATCAGGATTATAATACTGTGGAAGCTTTTCCGATAAATCAAATAAATCTGTTACATTTCTCCTATAGTATAGCTCCTCTCCGTTATACTCCGGAGTCGTCAATAAAATATTGTCTTTTTCATAATTGATCCGGGAAGTAAACCTACAGTGAAGATGTTTCTCAATCTGTTTCTCCAGTTCCCCTGTATCTACTGAAAACAGATAAACATTGCCATTCCCTGCGTCCATTAATTTCCTATACAATAAACATGAGTACAAGGTCGTCCCCAAAATAATATTGTTACCGGTCTCTGCCTGTGACATCGGAAGCTTATCAAAAAAATTTGTATCTCCATATCCCTGCATTTCAGAAGGAAGGTGTGACATTCGAAAATACCACGTAATATGATTACTCTCCAATTCGCTCAATATAGGTTCTTCGTCAACAGGTGTAACAATAACAAAATATTCGTTATACTTTACTTTATATTCAGAAAAGCTTATAACCGGACGATTATGCCAGGCTTTTCCCTGTTTTGCTTTATCACTGTCAATATATGCGGCAATCTGTGATTCACCTAAAAACTCTGTGATAAGCTTTCCCCTGTCCCCCGCTCCCCATATTACGAATTTCCAGGCTTCCATATATATACCTCTCCCCGCCCTTGGCGGACATCAATTCAATATTTGAAGGTTTATTTTCAAATTCGATGCATATACCTTGTGATAATTTCATCCTGAAGCGCTCTGTCCAATTCCACAAAATATGTGCTGAATCCCGAAACCCTCACTAATAAATTCTCATATTTTTCCGGATGTTCTTGAGCCTGCAGCAACGTTTCCCGGTCTACCACATTAAACTGAATTTCCATTCCGTCCATATCAAAATACGCCTTAATCGCCGTTTTAATTTTCTCCTTTTTTGCCCCCCGAAAAATTCGGGTGCAAATTTTAAGTCCAACACCATTCCATTGGACATTTTGCTCATTGGCGTCTTAGTAATGGAATGGAAAACTGCTAACGGCCCTCTTAAATCTGTTCCCTGCACAGGTGACAATGAACTTGCAAGCGCCGTCCCCTTTTTTCTTCCGTCAAAGGTTGCAAGCATATACTTTCCCATCTCCGCATGAAGCGTCACTGTATAAAATCCCGCTTGAAACCTTCCGTTTCTATGTGTAATTCTCCGTTCCATCGCTGAAATAATATGTTCCGCAAGATTCCCCGCATATTTATCAATTTCCCTATTGTTATTTCCATATTTGGGAAGCCGGTCAATTTCTTCTTTTAGATCCTCATATCCCTTGAAATCGCTCCTTAAAATCTCCGGAATTTGCATAAGTGAAATCTTTTTCTCATCAAACACAATTTTCTTAACAGCAAAAAAAGCATTTACAACATTCGCCATTCCTGCAAAATTAATTGATAAATTATTATAAATCGCTCCGCCGTCTGTAACATCTCTTCCTGTTTCAAGACAGCCCTCCATAAAAAGAGACAAATATGGCGCCGGCCAATTCCTTCCATATGAAATATCCGTCTGGTTAAGCAAACGGCAAGATTGATCGATCAGAAAATATAATTCCGACTTATACCAGTCATAAAATTCATCAAAGGTGAAAAAATTCTGCAATTCACAGGACCTGGAAAGCAAATATCTCTTCCCGGTCACTGGGCAAGTACCCTGAAACATCATTAATTCAAGGAGCTTAGCAAGATTCAACCTAAGTCCCTCCGTGTGCGAATACTCTTTTCCTCCTATCGTTTGTTCGACACATCCTACAATAGAATACTTTGCAGCATCGTCTATGCTAATCCCAGCATATTGTTTTGCCCTGATGACGCAGTCATCATTAAACAAAGCCGGAACGCCCATCCCTGTCGAAATCGTATCAATCGCTTTATTCCATACCACATCGGAAGTACTCTGATTAATTCTCAGTGAAAGCATTGGCTGATTGGCGCCTGTTTCTAATTGCGCCTTCAAACAAAGCACTGTTAATGGATTATCGTTTCCTCCAATCGTAACATTCTGAAAAGCCATTGCTTTTCTGTCAAACTCAAATTTTTTCCAAAAGCATAAAATCAGTTCATATGCTTCCATTTCTGATAAAAGTCCCATGCTTATATCCTGTTCATAAAACGGATATAAATATTGATCCATTCTGCCCATGGAAATACCTTTAATGTTTCCCTCCGCTATCATCAGCTCATGCATGATCCAAAGAAGCTGAAGCGCCTGTTTCAGACCATTGGGCCGATTTGATGAGATGTACTCGCAATTTTTCTTAATTTGTCTGCACACTTTGCTATCTGTCATATGGTCTTCTGCGATCCTGGCATATCTTACCAACAATTCCTGCAGACTTCTGACAGCCACTATTTCTGCTTCATAAAAAAAACACCTATCTTTATTTCCACTCTTCTCTGCAATAATATAACGTTCTCTTAATTCCGATAAATATTCTCCAATCCCTCTCTTTAAAAGCCTCTCGTATCCTGGAACCACATGCCCTCCCGGAAACCGGGTAAACAGGCGCATATCCCATGCATCCTTTATTAGATTAGACTCACTTTCATCTATTCTTTTATCTTTTCCCAATTGATATAGTTCTTCTTTCACGCCCGCAGGATACGTCCGGTTAACAGCGCGATAGGATGCCTTACCGGCTAAAGGCTCCTCCTTGTCAATATACAGCTCCTTCAACATTACATACAGCAACAAGCTGTATGCATTCTGGAGCGACTTATTCATAACATTCTTCGCAAGAAAAATTTCAAAATTACGTGGCAAATCCTCTTTTCTATAATTCTTTAATACCGTATATGCACTATCATCTCCGTCAAAGACAAGCCGATGCAGTTTTCTGTAAAGCAAATTTAATTGATTCCTTTGCTCGTCCTCCTGATTCACTTGCCCCCAGTTGAAAATATACAATTTGTTTTCAGGGAAAACATCTACTACCGAAATTGCGGAAAGTCTGGAAAGCAAATCACGTATCTGCCTTTTTGCTTCAGGATTTTCACAGCATAACAGTATCACAGTATCCTCCGACAGGTTATCAGATATATCCTTACACCTTATAACAGGTTGTTTACCAGTATAATTATTATCAACAATACAAATTTCATTGATTCCAAACTCAGCGTTTAAAATTCTCTTTACCTGTCTGCCTCTTTCGCCAAATGGACATATGATTATCTTTTTATATTTCTTTACACATTCTTCCAGCACACCAACGGCTTGATCCCTGTACGTAGTGATAAACATAAAATATTCTCCCTATCCTCGTCTCACACCTGCACGGCAGGTGATACCATTTCAAAATTTTCAGTCGTAAACCCTCGGCATTTCCGGCAAAAATTTGTATATCCTTTTGTAGTATATCCCAATCGGAATTCCACCAGTTCTTTTTTCTTTTCAGTAGAAAATGTTGTCAGTTCATATGTCTCTTCCTGATCCTGTTTTCCTCCAATTCCTGCTACCGATGCATAAGCCGCATAATTGCAGTTATACAGCTTTCCGTCTCTCAATTCCTGCCAGGACTGACAGCAGTCAGATCGATGCTTTTCCAGCGCTTCTTCTGTCCAGCAGGAATAATCGGTTCTTTCCGGCGCCAGGTCGATCCAATTGTCCGCTTTGTTAATATAAAAACGTATTCCAAACTCCTCCAATTTTTGCGTCAAATCATTAAATTGAGCATTATACCTGGGCACTGCTTCACGATAATCATCAACCACAAGTTCTACCCGGCATTTTGATATCTTTATCAGATCCTCATTCCTCGGTACTATCGTCCCGTTCGTTATCATCCGTAATGTATCAATTCTATCCCCATAGTTTTTGTCAATATACTCAATCAAATCAACTGTATGCTTATAGAGCATGGGCTCTCCACCACTGATATGAAAGATCATAATTCGGTCTATACAAGAAAAAAATAAATCTACGTCCTTAACCAGCGCTTCCCATTCCCGCACATAAAATTGTTTGGCAAAGGGATTAAAGTTAAGACAATGTCTACACTTTAAATTGCATATCGTACTTGGCAAAAACGAAATACTGGAAAAATATATTTTGTCATATTTATATACATAATAAACTGATAAAAACTCCTCCAACACAAAGAAATCCACTCGTTCTCTGTATCCATGCTGCTTCAATTGCTCACAAGGAGTTATTCTGGCAATCTGCGACATTGTCAAGACAATTCCTTCATCTTCAGAAAGCTGTATCTGATCCAGAGTATAGCAAATATATCCATTAATAGCTTTCCCCTGCTTCTCCTCACTATTATCAATAAAACCCCTGATCCGAATTTCATCTTTAAATATATTTAAAAATTGTCGTCCATAGTCGCCTGCTCCGAACAGATAATATGCCTTCTTTCCTTTGATTTCTTTATATTCCGCATCATATTCATGACCTTTATTTGTCCATTTCATGACTTATTCTCTCCCTTAAGCCTCCAACAATCGCCTGTACCGCTGTATTCTCTCAGGATAATCCGCATTTAGTTCCGTATATTCCTTTTCATACAATCTCATAAAATTCTGAAATTCAATCCTCGCATCTGTTAAACCCTGATTTGAAGCAATCTCTGCCGCATTACTGCTATGATATGCCAAAAAGCGTTTTGTATAATCAATTATTTCATGATCAATGCCCCTTAAAGTAAGCATCTCAATTACAATTTCATAAGCACGAATCCAGTCTCTTAACTTAATTACATCCTTCGTATGACATCCCGATGTTTCCCGCTGGCTATAATGGTAAAAAGCTCTGTCAATATATTTCACTCTTTTTGCGTTTAACGCTGCCCTTGCCAAAAAAACAACATCTCCCCCTAAAGCAAGGTTTTCATCAAACAAAATGAGTGCTTCCCCCTTTTTCTCCAAGATTTCCCGTTTATAAAGCTTATTCCACATATAAGCCATACCCCTGTAATAATCTCGCTTATATAAATAATTCAACAATGGTACCTGCCCAAAGACATCCTCTGTAATAGACAGTGCATTGCGGATTTCCTCCGTTCCCTTAGAAGTTTCTTTCATCCAGCCGCCAGCTGATATATCTAGATCGTATTGATCCATTTCCTCCATTAAAGCTTCATATGTATCGCCTTCGATCCAGTCATCACAATCGCAAAAGGCTATAATATCTCCTGTCGCTATTTTAAGCCCAGCATTTCTCGCACTGCTCTCCCCCATGTTCTTCTGGTGTATTACAACAAATCGTTTATCCTCTTTTGCAAAAGTATCAACAATTTCTTCTGATCCATCCGTTGACCCATCGTCGATACATATAATCTCCAGATTTTTGTAGGTCTGTTCTTTAATGCTACAAAGACATCTGCCCAATTCTTTCTGTGTGTTGTAAACAGGAACAATCACCGATACTTTTCTCATATTTCCTCTTCCTTATTCGCAAGACACTATAATTCCATACTGGCTCAATATATCGCAGCATGTTTCCAGCTGTTCTACGGTCGGCGGAGTAATATCCTGCAATAAATAATCTATTTTGTAATTTTTATACTTGGGAATACCCATTTTATGATAAGGAATCAGTTCAACCCTTTCCAATTGAAAAGGTTGAAGAAATTCTCCTATACGATGTATTTCCTGAATTGATATATTCACATTCCATACAATTGGAATCCGAAGCCATATATGTCTTTTTTCATTACACAATGTCTTGAAATTTTCTATAAAAGCCTCATTTGACCTTCCGGTACATTTTTGATAAACCTCATTTGATATTGCTTTACAATCCACAATCAGTAAATCAATATACTCTAATATAATTTTTAACAAATCAAATGAATAGTTTGCCGCTGTTTCTACTGCAACATGAATGTCATTTTCTTTACACTTCTTCAAAACATCGATCAGCTCGCCTGACTGTAAAATCGGTTCACCTCCCGAAAATGTAACGCCCCCATTTAGTTTTTCATAAAATAACTTATCCTCGGAAATTTCTTCAAATAATTCATCCGTAAAAATTTCTCTTGTGGTTTGCTCAAATAAACCTTCCATGACTGCTTCCGGATTATGACACCACAAACATCTCAAATTACACCCTGCCATAAAAACGGTAGTTCTAATTCCCGGTCCATCATTTAAACAAAAATGCTGTATATTTGTCACCCGCAAAAGCTGTTCCCCTTTTAATTCTTAATCAATCTGATCTTACTGACAGGATGTATCTTTCTATCTTCTTCCGGCGGCAGGCTCCAGTAATCGCCAAATTTAAATCTCAAATAGCCGTCAAAATCCTTTATTCCACAAAACTCAATTCCTTCAAACAAAATCTGCTCGCTTACTTCATACCAGCACCTATAATATCCCCACTCCCTGTTGGGTGTTGGAAATAAAAGAATCCGCACCATTTCTGTTCTTTTTCTTCCCGATCTGCATATCATACTATGGTAATGCTTGAAAATCTGTTTCTCCGGTATATTGCTAAGCAGTTTATAGATCTGACGTTTCCAAAATATAGAATCAGCTTTCTTCCCAACCTTTGACCAGAGAACTTTTCGAACACAAAAACACTCAAAATTATACAAACTTCTTAAAATATAATTATCAGGCACACCATCAAGTGGAAATATGTCAATAAATACCCCTTGCTTATATGGCATATCTTCTTGATATTCCCTCAAAAAAAGCGTGTGTTTTCTTCTCAGTTTCCCATAGCCCCATCTATATCCCTTCGTATTCCTATGATCTTGAAAATAAAATCTGGATCGGTCCAATTCCGTCTTACATGCCTTTCTGAACTTCTCATATTCCGGCCTCAAAAGCGCAACGTCTGCATCATCATCCCAAGGGATGTAGCCTCCATGTCTGACTGCTCCTAAAAGAGTTCCTGCTATAATATTATATTTTATTTCACACTTTCTACAGATTCGGTCCACTTCCACCAGCATCTCCAGTTGTATCAACTGAAGCTGTCGGAGCTGCTCCACGCCTAATTTTATCATCACGCCATATTCCTTTCATGGTATGCCAATCCCTTTAACCGTCTATGCGTTTATAATACGATTTTTCTTACAGCATCGACTGTCTATAAAAGATTGATAATATATTCGTGTATACGCACGCCACATTCTTTTTCTAAATTATTTACAACCCTTTGGTACCTTTTGGAGGCTTGCTTATAATAATGATATCGATCTGTCACCAAATCATTCTTGCCAACTTGTTTTTCTGATTGCTCTGGCAATTTTTCAACAAGGCTGACTTCACCAGATTTCAAGTCCATTTTACATAGATAAGGGCAATCCAACTTTGTGCTTGGCACAAATGAGGCTCACTCATTTTCGAAATAGCAGTCCCAAAATGAAAACATTCCCCTCTCATCCTCGTTCCATTCCTCCGTCACCTTCCAGTCCGTATAAAACACCTGCTTTCCCAGCACGCCGAAGTAATTCACCAGGGAAGAGTTGTCCTCCCCCCACGTAAGCGTCGGCAATAAACTGCCTTTTGATCTGCATGTATTCCTCATACAGCGCCGGACGCATGGACTTGAGCGTAGACTCAATCAAAGGATATGGACGCCAAAGCGTACCACATCATCCCGGTTCTCAAATTTTGACAGCACATAGCGATCTTGTCCATGGCCTGCTCGCTGAACTATACTATTCCGGATATACTCACGTTGTATAAGATCACCTTCTTATTCTTGATCTTCTTTTTCCAGGACTTAGGCGCCATTTAGCCGATGATCCTTCCCTTTTCCGCTTCCAGCCGCAAGATTCGGTCTACCTTTAGATTGCTCAGTGCCGCCAGCCTTTCTCTGGGAACAGAAGAATGCACATCCTCCACCATCGTCTCATTCTGCAAAATAATCTTGTCCGCATGCAAATAAGCCGACAAGAGCTTGTGCTCTTCCACCAGATGCTGAGTCCTTATATAATAAAATATATATACTAATATATCAGTATGCTTTTTCAGTTCCTCGCTGTAAAACCTCGCCGCCACACGAGTCACCATGTTTGTATTGTCATATGGACTATGGAAATAAATAATATCATAGGCTTCATAATGGGTCATCGGCATTTCCAAAGTGTCCCACATGCTGGCCTTGTAGGGAAGGAAAACCACATCATACTGTCGGGCAGTTCGTCGATCTGCGCTTTTACCTGCCCGATTAGCTCCTCCAGCCGGGCAAGCAGTTCCTTGCTCCCTACAGACAGACTCATATTACCATCTTCCTGCTCTTCACTCTCTGAAGCCCTCGTACTGCCCTCTGGCAAAGAATTTACCGATACTTTCTCACTGGCGCAATCATTTCCATTACCCCCGAAAAGCGCTTCGCTTAAATGCCAAAGCGCCTCGCAATACTCTTCCAAAAGAGCCACATCCTTCGTTCCGGCGCCTTCCGTTTCGTTTCTTCTATGCGGTCACTAATTGATATGGCCAGCTCCTGCTCCTGGGCAAGCAAGTCCAACAGCTGGCCACTATTTATATCCTCTCCGAGATTTTCCAATATGAAGTTTACCTGCTCCAGCAGACCGATTTCTTCCTGCAGTTGTTGTTTGATCAGTTTCCGCATATTTTTATATCCCTCAATTATCTATCTTAAACAAAAAGTCATTGCACGCAAGAAGCATGGCAACGACTTTCCGTAACATTCCTATTGGCTGCTTCCATGCAAAACAGGCAATCTCTGCCCCAGGTTCACTCCAAAACCCTACTTAGTATATCGGAACATTTTCTGATAACTTAACCACATATTTCGCTGTGTTTTCTATCTTGTGGGCTGTTGTATATACATCCTTGTTTTATTTAAAGCTTCCTGCAGCTCCTTTTGTGTTACTGTCGATTGCCAATGTCATTAAATCACAACCATACGGCTTGACCACCGGCTCTGCCGTTGGTCTGAATAAGCCCCTTCAGGGCATTTCTCGGTACCTCCTATAGGCGGTGTCTAAGCAACCTCTTTTTCGGTTCTGCCTATAGGCAGTATCTTTTTAACCTATGGTGCCTGGCAGCCTCTTAAAAGAGGCATCTATCCTTCTATCCTGCTACATTCTTCTTGTTCTTCTATATATTTCTTGATCGTATCTTCATTCACCTGCCCAATTGTCTCCGCATAGTATCCTCTCGCCCAGAAATGTCTTCCATATTTGTCCCTGTATTCCGGATGCCTGTCAAATATCATAAGTGCGCTCTCAGCTTTGACGCTAAAACTTTTATATCTCCTCTTAGAACATTAGGATTTTTTGTTTTCGCCACTCTGCCAACGGCTCTTGCACATGCAAGGCACAAAAATCCCTTCTGCCCGATATGCTTCTTTATCTATTCCTTTCCGTCTCGCCATCACCTCCTTCCAATGCTCTCCCTTACTCTAACTACAGCCTGATCTGGATCTTTCTTCCAATCTCTTCCCTATTTTCCTTTAGCCGCACTTTCTTAAATGATTCCAGTACCCTCCGGTGCCTCTGCTCCCTGCTCTGCCTGTCCTGGCTCCACAGCTTCTCCCACGCTTCCATGGCCTGCGCCACCATGTGGCCGATCTGTGTCAGGTAGTAATGGTTCTTCATCGACTGGTAGTCCTTGCTGTACTGATGCTCCAGATGGTACCCCTGTCTCTTTTGCGTGTTGAACCCCTCGTTCTCTATCTTCCAGCGCATCCTTCCCCTTTGCACCAAGGCCTCCACGTTCTTCCTGCCCACAGGAAAGTCCGTAGCGAACCAGAAGTCCTTCTGCTCCTCCTGGTTTCCCCTTTCCGTTTCCCTTTTTTATATACACATTCCCTGCATGACCCGTATTCTACCAGGTTCACATGGTATCCGTTATAATCAATGTCCGTCACATAGTCGTACCATTCCTTCCCGTCTTCCAGCACCTGCTCCTGATAGTTCCCTTCTCTTTCCCTTAATGCCCGGTACTCCCCTGCGATGTATGGGATGCTCCCCTCCTAGTACCGCAGGATGTACCTCCAGCCCATCTCCCTGCATCTCCCGAAGAACCCCGCACAGGCATACAGGCTGTCCCCGCACAGGCAGATGGGCAGCCTCGGGAACGCCTCCGCTATCTTTTCCATCAGCCTCCAGCAGGCCTTCCTTTCACAGTCCTGCTTTCCCGGTGCTCATCCTCCATCCCTCTCTGGTGGATGCGGTACAGGCTCTTTTCATCCAGTTCCCCACGCGTGCTGTACAGCTGCGTCCCGTCGATGATGACCTGCCAGTACTTCCCCCTGATGCGCATGCCCTCAAAGGCATGGTTGCGCAGCAGCCTGCGGTACAGGCTGCTTATGGCCTCCTGCAGCCCGCATGGGTCCATCCACTTCAGATAGCGGTTGATGGTCTCCCAGTACGGCAACTCGTCCACGGCCGGCCCCTCCCGTAAAGGCTCCACACATTTTCGATTACCGTGTCCGATTTGAATTCTTCACTTGTCTTTCTCATGCTGCTGATGTAGAATATAGAGGAAAGGATGCGGGTCATCAGGAGAACCGCCCCGGGATATGTGGTATAGCTCTGGTTCCTTGGGTCTGGGAGCTTCTTCAGCAGCGGCACAAGGTCTGGAAAGAAGTGCCGGATCAGCTTTGCCAGTTCGCATGCGATCTTCAACTGCTCCAGGTGTTCCCTTGTATCCTTCCGCGTTATTTTTATTCCTGCTTCATGGTAAGACCTCCTCTCTTTTATGGGTGTGCAAAAAATAGTTTTTTGGTCAATTCTATTATCTCGCATTTTCCCATAAAATGGGAGGTTTTTTTACGAAATATTTTTTAAGCGTCAGAGCTGAGTGCGCTCTTACCTTTTAGCTTTAACATTACATGTGATATGCTCATCTTTGGTGGAATTGAAAATGATTGTGTCAAGGTCTACCAGCGGCCGTCCCCCGTCATGGATGACGACAAGTTCCTTCGCCCTGCCGCCGATTTCCAGAATCATGTCCAATCCCCGCCGCAGGCTGCCCTGCCTGTCGCTCCCCCAATGACGACTCTGGCCGCCTTCTTAATCCGGTATAATTGAAGCAGTCCTCTGCAAAATTCACACCTTATTCCTCAATTCATATTTCTTTGGCATGTGCTATACCATAATCCCATGCGCTTCGGCACACATGAAATCGGAAGGAAATCTTACTTAACCAGCGAAAATCATTCTCGTATAACCAACGCAGGTTATCGATAATACCTTCGATATCTCTCCCGGATCCTCTCCCTGTCCATATCTCCATGCCTGACAAAATATTCCATCATCGCAGGAATAGAATAGCATTCGCTGATCGCTCCATGGAACCTGCCGCTGCACTGCCCATTCATCCATATAGTATCCTGCTGCTGCCTGACAGCCTCTATCGGCAATCTGCAGGAAATCTTCTTCACTGCCTGCAGATTCTCATTCAGAAGCAAAAATGACCCGTCATAATATTCATAGGCAAGTATCAGTCCGCTGTCCAGCCTTTTTACATACTGATACCCCATGTTGCGCTGCTTTTGATACTCCGTCAAATTGGCCTCAACACCGCAGGGCAGCCCATTCCTGACTTCCCTCGCTTTAATATTCTTTATCCATGCGCCTGCATCTACGGCATCATCCCCCATATTGGCTTCCACCATCCAAACTGTCTCTGCTGCCCGATCCATCTCCACCGTCCTATCTGTCTCTGCTATCCTATTTGCCTCTGCTGTCCTATTTGTCCTGGCTATACTATTTGTCTCTGCTATCCTATTTGCCTCCGCCGTCCTATCTGTCTCTGCTGTCCTTTCCGCCCCCGTCTTTCCAGACAAATAAGGCTTCTCTATCACCAAAAAATGATCCGTCTTCTGCTGTGGAAAGCAAATCACCGCGTCCCCTCTGTCTACAAAAAAACCATAGGGCGCATTTCTGGCTTCCACATTGACAGTTTCATAAACCGCCTGCCCCTCTCCGGTCCTGCAGTTCCACAATACAATCTCATCCCCGCAGAACGGCAGCAGCCACACCCATTCACCGTCCTTCACCATATGGGCAAACTTCTTCCCCGAAAGCCCCATGGACCTCAACGTCCAGGTATCATTACTCATGTCAAATTCCATCCAGACATCGCTCTTGGAAGAGGCCATATAAAGGACACTCCCTTCCTGATTTACCGCCCAGACAAAGTAGGGCTCCACTTTACAGGCCTCATCTACATATTGCTCCAGCGCCTCCACCCATCCGTCTATGACCGCGGCTTCCCCGGTTTCCGTATCATATTTTACAATTCCCCGATACAGCCTAGGAATCATATACAGATATTTCCCATAGGAAAACGTAACACCTGTGTTTGCGTGCACAGCCCCCTGCAGATATTGTTTGCTGAAGGTTCCTGTGTTCAAATCATACTTCCAGATACCGTCCGAAGCATGAGGGGATAAATACAGGCAATGCCCCACCTTCGTAACATTAATATAATTAAGCCCCCCTATCATCTCATCCGGCACTTCCGCAACAATTTCCACCTTTGGTCCCGACAAGTGCTTATGCGCCTTCTTCCTGCCGCCTGCCCTGCCTGCTCCCGCGCTTCGATTGCTTCCGCTATTGCCTGGAGCCGCATTTCCGGAAATCCTCATACGGCATATCAGCTTCGTCCGTTCCGGAACAAACCACAATTCGATTTCCTCTCCCATCTCCTCAGCCGTTATTGCACAGAGTGCAGGGATACACCTGTCTTCCCTATTGGGAATCGGTCTCCTCGTCCAATCCAACTGCAACACATACTTTCCCTCTATCCGGAACAATGACGTCATGGGATGCCCTGTACATAAAATTCCGTCCGCCAATACCGCCATTTCATATAAATCCGGAGTTCCGTCATAGATGCCTATCCGCTTTTTGACAAACCAGGCAACCAGCTCCTCATATTCCGTCCAAATGGAATCGCCCAAATGATGCTGCAATCTCAATACCGGAATATCCTCATCCGGCCGAAAAATCAGCAAAATATCCTGATTTCCTCTGGCATACTCGAAAACATCCCGCATTTTGGCCAGCTGTTTCTCCGATCCGCAATACAGGTCATCAAAGGACACGCAATACAGCAATTTCTTTTTCGCAGGAGTCTGCTGCCCATTCTCTATATGATTCTTTCCATTCCGTGCATTACCCTGCCCCTTCACTGTGTTGCCCTGCCCGTTCGCTATGTTGCCCTGTCCATCCATTTTAGCACTGAGCCTGTCCAGATAATCCGGTATTCCGGAAGGTACTACTTCCACTTTACTGTCATACTTGACATCCAGCGCATATTTCGAATCCATGTTGGATACATAAATGGCATCCACATATTCAAATGCCTTACAATTCGCATAATTTGTAACCGGCAGGCTCAACAGGTGAGGCACATAGATCAGCTTCTCTGCATATTGCTTCAAATTAGCGGCATAGTATTTCACCTCCACCGTATCCAGAGGACTCCCGTTTTCATATGGATTATGGATATAAATTCTCTCAAATCCCTGCTCCAGGGAAAATTCCCGATAGTCCGCCATTTGTGCCCCCTCCGGCAGCAATGGCGCCAGCTTCTCCGGCCTGAAATGCACCCTGTCAAAATCAACCTTCAGCGTGAGTTCGTTCCGTTCATACCGCGGAACGGGCATGACATAACACAGCGTATCCTCTTCCGCACACGCTTGTCTGCAATAACTGTCAAAACATCCCCACCACTCTGTCCTGTATACCACGAACAGTATCTTCCTTCGCTCTCCCATTTTCGCTTCCCATCTTCCTGATTATGATTCCCTTCCTACTTGAAAACAGCTTGCTTTCACCGCCTGCAGCACCTTCTCCCCGCAGCTTCCGTCCAGGTTCGCTATCCATAAAGGATATGCTCCCAGAGACCCCTTCAGGTCTTCTCTATCTGTTGTCTCCAGAAACCGAAAATAATCATCCAGCCTGCTTTGCTCTCCCTCATACCATACGTGACCCGGATTCCCACGTCTGAATCGCTCCGCCCTTATTATGGAGATACATTTCTCATCCGGCTCTATGAAGGTCCAATCTGCAACGCGCTTATCTGCAGCATCTCTATCCTCTGTTCCGAAGCCTTCGTTCTCCTCTCTCCCGAATATCTTCCTCATTCTTCCGCACTTGATATCATAGATAAAAGTCCCCTGCGCATTCTCCGGATAGAGCCAAATACAGCCTTCCTTTACCTCCACTCTCCTATATGCCCGGCCGCGGACGATTTCCCAGCCCGGAATGCGGACCAAGGGCATGTACCCGCTGTCCGTTCCTGCGTCCTTCTCCAGGATCCACCCCATATTGTCTAATACAAAATATTCTTTGTCTCCGCTCTGGCACATAGCGCTCACAGCCATTCTGCTCCCCTTATCCTGATACCAGTCCGGCTCTGTATTTCCTTCATCCCGATGCCAATCTGGCTCTGTATTTTCCTCATTCCGATACCGATCCGCCCCTGCGTTTTCTTCACTCCGATACCGAACTGGCTTCTTGTTTTCCTCATCCCGATAGTAATCCGACTTCTTGTTTTCTTCATCCTGATGCCAATCCGGCTCTGCGTTTCCCGTACCGGATTTCTCTCTATCCGCATCACCGCCTCCAGCTCCTCCGGTACGGCCGTCATAAACTTCCTCCGGTATCTGCAGATTAATATAAAACCTGGGCTTCCCGGCAATCCCAAACATGTGGACGACCGAAGATGAAATTTCTCCCAAATAAGCGTCACAGAGAGCCACTGTTACCCCTACATCCGGTGTCTTGTCCAAAACCCCGATTTTCTCCCTCAGGAATTTATCCTCCAGAAATGCTAGTCTCTCCACATACTTCTCCCCCATACTCTTTGCCGTTGCCGCCAGCAAAGGATGAGGCCTCCACACCAATGTGATCCCTTCTCTCTGCCCTGCCGTCTCTATGATGTATTCCAGTTTATCGAGAAACCGCTCCCTCTGTCCCATCATCATCGTAATGCTGGCGTTCAGCATTACTACTTTATCTCCTCCAAAATCCTGTCCATTCTTCAGCTGCGGCTTCCACTCCTCGGGAATCTCCGGCTTTTCTCTTTCCAGCCGAAGTACCCTGTCCGCAATGGGCGTGCCGAATGGCAGAAATTTCTCCCTGGGAAGCTCTGCTGAAAAGGACTCAATGGTTTTCTCGCACTGGGTCACAATGAAATCCATATTCTCATAAGACGGAAGATACCTGTGGGTCCGAAATACAGCCTCACCTGTTACAAAATAAGGTATGTAGATTAATCTGTCCGCCACTTTCTTCAGCTCGCCGGAATAAAACTGGGGCAATACGCTGGTAACCGTATTGCAGTCGTCAAAGGGATTATGGAGAAAAATGGCTTCCGGATGCAGTTCTTCCAGCGGAAAATCGTTATAATGAATCACAGGTACATAATCCGGAAGCAATCCTCCTTCATAATGCCGTTCTGTTATCTCCCCATTCTTCAAGTCAAAATAAGGAATCGGCACCACGAAAGGCACGCAATCCGGATCCGCGCAGGCTGCCATCCATATACTCTCCATAGAATCCCACATAGACGCCTTATAGGGCATAAAAACCGCCGCCATCTGCTCCGGAATCTGTTCCAGCTTCCGCTCCGCATTACCCAGAAGCGCCCAGGCTTCCTCTATCAGCGCCTGCTGTCTCCCTGCATCCCGTTCCTGCGTTATCCTCCAAAGGAATTCACAGTACTGCTCCAATATGCTGATGATCTCCGCCGCCGGAGCATTCGTATCTATATGCCTGCTGCAAACCTGCACTTCACTGTGCTCATTCGCCCCGGCATCCTCATCCCCAATCTTCAATCCTTCCGCTTCCTCAATCCGGTCTCCGATGGCAACAGCCGCCTCCTGAACATCCGCCAATATATTGATCAGCCTTGCACTGTCCGCGTCTCGAATAGCAGTTATGGCCTCCTGCCTGGCTTCCTCCAGTGTCTCCAATAATTCACCTATCTGCTTTTTCACATATTTAAGCATTGCTCCCAACCTCTTGCAATATATTCATCCTACCAGATACTCCTCCGCCGGCTGCAGGCTATCCCTTATCTCTGGCTGCAGAATGCCTGTCCCCAAGCTACTGCCCAATTCCTGCTTTTCTGTTTTACTACCGCAGCCCTTCCCTCTGCCTCTTCCTCTCCTCCATAAAACACTCCACCACACTTGCCATAGCCAGAGTCTCTTCCTCCGTCAGCTTAAAGGGATGCCCGCCCCGCCCGTTAATCCGCAACGCGAACTCTCCGATCTCGTACCGCAGGCCATCTCCCAGGAAATTGGGCGTATAAGTCTCTATCTTTGCAGGATCCTCATACCTTACCTGGAATTTCCTGGTCAGCCACCAGGGTGATTCCGCCAGAATATATCCCTTTGTCCCGGAAATCAGCAGCTGCCCCTCCGATTTTACTCCCACGCCTGTCTTGGATGTGGCCATCCCTCCGGGATAATCGAAATAAATCTTTGTATACAGATCCACTCCGTTTTCAGCCAGAATACTGCTGATCTTAATCCTTTCATACTTTCCGCCCAACAGCTTTACGATAGGAAGCACCGTATAACTCCCGAATTCCAAAAAGGCTCCCCCGTACTCCGCGTCTACCATCTCCCGCAGATGCGGCGCTGTCAGCCGTGAAAAACAGGCTTCCACATCCCGGATTTCGCCGATCTTACCGCTTTTGGCCAAACTGATCAGCTGGGCAAATCCAGGGCAGTATGCCGTTTTAATTCCTTCCATGAGAACCAGCTGTCTTTCCTTTGCCAATGTAAAAAGTTCTTCTGTCTGGCCTCGTGAAAAAGCCATGGGCTTCTCACACAGCACATGCTTTCCGGCAAGCAGAGCCTGCCTGGTATAGTCATAATGGGTCTCATGGGGTGAAGCAATATAAATAGCATCCACAGCACTTAAAAAGCTATCAAAACTGTCGCTATAAGCATCCAGAAAATGCTGTGCCGCAAAGGTATCCGCACTTTCCCTGTGGGGATTATAGACACTCTGAACATTCAGGCCGCTTACAAATTTTGCCTCGGCAATAAACCGGGGCGCAATCCGTCCCGTTCCCACTACTCCCATGCGGATAATGGGAAATTTTCCTTTCCGCAGCATGGTTGATGAAATATCAGGCGTTCTTTCCAGATAAACCACCTGACAATAGGCTTTCAAGTAATCAAATGTCCCCTTCCAATCTGAACCCAAGGTAAAAATATCCACGTCATATTTCTGGACATCCTCTATTTTCTGTCCCTCGTGGTCTTCTATAATGATTTCGTCTACCAGGCCAGTGGATCTCACATTCTCGATCCTCTCCAACAGGGAATCCACAATATTGATTTTTCCCCGCTGTTCGTCATAGTGCTCCGTCGTGACCCCTACGATCAGGTAATCCCCTAATGCTTTCGCCCTTTTTAATATGTTGTAATGCCCCTCATGGAACAAATCAAAGGTTCCGTATGTGATTACCCTCTTCATCGGCTTCTCCTCTCTCCTGCTTCCGTCCGATTTCCCCGTAACCGGCAGCTTGCCTGTCCTCTGCCTCTCCAAGGCCTGGCTGCTGCTTCCGCTCTGCCTGCACTGTCCGCTCTGTTTACCCTGTCTGTCCTGCCTATTTTCTCCACGCTGTCTGTCCTGCCTGTTCTCTCCGCCCTGTTTGCCCTCTTCGTCCTGCCAGGCTTCACCGCTCTGTTTACCTTTCCCATCCTGCCTGGCTTCGCCGCCCTGTTTGCCTTTTCCGTCCTGCCTGGCTTCGCCGCTCTGTTTACCTTTCCCATCCTGCCTGGCTTCACCGCTCTGTTTGCCCTCTTCATCTTGCCTGGCTTCACAGCCCTGTTCGCCCTTTCCCTCCGGCCTGTCCTCTCCGCCCTGTTCCGTCTGTTCTGCGACATAGCTTCCGATTAGCTCTCCTACCACATGCCCCTCTGCCTCCCTCAAGGAAACATGCCTGTCCTCTCCGGCTCCGAATCTGACGAAATCCATGGTTCCATTTTCCGTAGAAATCACCAACACATCCCACAAATCCTGGGAAACTGTTCCCAGCGCCCTTTTATAGGTAACTGCGCCTTCCGGCTTCTTATCTTCAAAATACTCACATTTATTACATCCGATGGCTATAATGGGAAAGCCTTCTTCATAGTCAATCTGATCTGCATGATTATGTCCATGAATAAATCCAAGCAGCTTTCCGCCAGCTTTCGGATGCTTCCCATTTCCGCAAGCTTTTTCGCGGATGGCATCCGCTCCGCTCCGTTTCTGGAAGTCCCTTAGTATCCGAATGAGCCTGCTGCTTCCCCGGATCTCCTTACTCCAGTAATGCAGCCGGGGCGTAGGAGGCACATGGCTGAATACCAGTACATACCAATCCAATGGCGTCTGCGCCAGAAGATCCTCCAGCCAGTCAAGCTCCTCTTCATGAAAACCATAGCGCACACTTTCATTGGGATCAAAAGAATCCAGAAAAATCATGCGCAGATGTTCCGCCGCAAAATCCTGGTAATAATATAACTTATCGGAACTTGTGCATTTCATGCCATGCCCGATTACAGGGTTTGCGTAGCGATTCCTGTGATATAACTTATCGGAAGTATATTCTTCACTTCCGATAAAAGGCGCTGTCCCTGCGCCGCATTCGATTGTAGGAAGCTGTCCTTGCTTCCTACAATATATCTTCTCTCGCTCCGGCAGATACAGTTCCCGCATTTCCTTCTCGGAAAATCTCTCCGGATTATTTCGAAAGTAATTGGAGTCATGATTCCCTAATACATAATATAACGGCAGCCCAAGATCCCGGATATCCTTCTGCATGGCCTCCACATAGTCCCTTGTGATCTCCGCCTGTACAAGGCCGTCCGTTGCATCTCCCAAATGAAGAAACCCCTCCGGCCTTACGCCGCGTTCTTTCAACGCGTCAACTGTCATATGAAGATTATAAAGCGTATCTCTCCAGGTTCCGTTCACTGTATAATGACTGTCTGTCATAAGCAGGAAGTTCAAAGAATCCCTTGTCTGTCTGTCACATACGGCCTGAACGGTAGATTCTGCTTCTCTTCGTAAATCTTCCTGCGACTCCGGTCTCCAAGAGCCGACACTACTTTCCCATAAGTCATCTCCTACATCCTGCTGCCCACCGTTTTTTTCCTGAACACTGTCCCTTCCCTCCTTCGGTCTGCTGCCCCCTTCCTGTGACCTGCTCTCCCATTCCTCTAACCTACCCTTCCTTTCCTGTGACTTGCCCTCCCTTTCCCGTAACCCTTCCTTTCCTTCCTGCTGCTTGCTCTCCCTTTCCTCTAACCTCCCCTCTTTTTCCTGTAACCTCTTGTCCTTTTCCTGCGCCCTGCCGCTTTCCTCTTGCGGTCTTTTCTCCTTCCGCTTCTCAGCGCCTTCCCTCTCCGCTCTTCTCCATTGCAGGATTTCTTCCAGCCCAAACGGTCCGCTTTGTTTCGCTTCATTTCTAAAAACAACGCGGAAATATACCTTTTCCGTAAATACATAATCCTTCCGATTCCAATTATCCGCCTCCAGATCATGCCTATATTCCGTCCAGTTCTCTTCCGGCTGATAATCATAGGTATAAATATACTTTGGGTCAGTCTTTAACGCATATGTAGCCACTGCATATTCGTATTTGCCGTCTAACAGATGCAACATATCACCCTTCTCTGCCCTATAAAAGTGCAGGGTACAGGCTCTGTCTTCCTGTCTCTGTGCAATCCCGTTCTTTCCATTTATCGTATACCCGCCTGTGGCTTTCCATTCCGGCTTCCCGTCAAACATCTCTCTGATTCCTTCGCAGTTTTCATATTCGAATTCTAATCATAGAACCTTATTTCCGTTTTTATTTATCCTGGAATCCCGGTAAAAATTATATCAACAGCAAAAACGAGATTAAAAAATTTTGTTATTACATAAATATAACAACATAACTTTTCCCAAAATCCAGCAAAATCAATAGTTTTAGAATGTTGCTATAAAAATGGTAGAATTTCAGGTTATCTAATAGGATCAATGAGATGATTCTATTACCAAAATTCTATAATAAAATCATGGTTAGATTCTACTACCAGTTTATATAATATAATATATATACTTTATAATTTCAAAACTTGCGGCTGCCTGCTCATAAAGACAGCCGCCTGCAAATTCCGTTATTTTGTTCTACTTCCTACACTGCCTATCCAACATGATTCGCACATCTTTCCTGCAGCTTTAAAAGCTCCTCATCCATCGGGAAATATGCCTTCAGCTGCTCGATAATTCCTGCCGCAGCCTGATATTGGCCCGAATCAATAAGCAGGCTGACCCTATCCTTCAACTGTACTGCCAAAACCGCCATTTCCCTTGCAACCGCGTCTCCCTCGGTACTCTGCTTTTGTGTCCCCTGCGCTGCTGCTTCTGCCTGCTGGCCGAGCGCCTGCTGTTCCTGCCAGCCATCCACCCTTTCAGCTGATACAGTCTGCCCGTTCTCCTGCCCTGTCGCTCTCTCCGGCGCTTCCGAATCTTCCTCCCCCATCGTCAGCACTTCATATAACTGCCGTACACGGGAATAGGGCTGTCCATCCTCTTCCCATTGAACAGCCTGCGGCATCCGTCCTGGTTCGCTTGCAATACCCAATCCGGCGATCAGACGCCGAAAATCATTCTGCCATTTTTCCCTTCTCTGCGGCGTGGTCATCACATACCAATGCCTTGCTGCATCCATCCAGCTTACCAGCGCTCCTCTGGTCAGCAGCCTCGCCACACTATCCGCATCCCCAAGCGACAGGGATGCCGCCAGCCCCCAGCCCATTACTTTCCTGTATTGAAAGTTCTCAAAACAGCTGTTCAGAATCACGGTCTCCTGCTGCAGCCATATTTCCTTATTTTCGTCAAAATATTTATTCCACTTCAAATACTCCCACAAATATTGCAGGCATGACTTATCCTCTCCCAGCTCTCCATAGGCAACCGCAAGATCTCCACATATAGATGCCTTCGCAAGATCTGACAGCTCCACATGATCCAGGAAATCCCTGCCCAGCCGAACCACCTCCAGACTCCGCTTCGCCCTCAGACGCATCCTTACCGCAGCTGCATATAGCCCCTCTATATAGCGATCATTTTCCTCTCTGCCGGGAATACAGTTTGCAATTCCGGCATCCGCCATCTTATATCCGGACTCATAGTCGTTCATCGCCTGGTATTCCGCCACTCCCTGCAGATAGTGCTTCATGCAATGGGGATCCTTCTCTATCGCCGGCAGGAGCAGGCCCAAATTCCTCTTTCTCTTCGCCATCTGTACCTCAGGATCAGGATTCGCATAGCCATAATGATGCACATAATCCTCCAAAGCTTTAGGAACATCCAGCAACGGCCACAATGTCTCATGAACCGGATAAAGGAATCTGGTATCCGGCCTCCTTCTGGTCATGCGGATCAGCGAAGTATCCCGCCATTCCGTACCTTCCAGATTCGCATAATTCCGTACTGTATAGGAAGCAGCCTGATAACGGCGATATTCTCCGCTCAGGAAGAACTCCTCTATCTGATCCGTATTCTCAAACCATTCATCGTCGTCCATAAACATGAACCACTGGCCTGTGGCCGCCCGCAGCCCCACATTCCTTGCCGCAGCAAAATCATTGCACCATCTGAATTTCAGCACCTTGTCCGCTTTCTGCTGAAGCCATTCCTGCATCCCCGCAGGACATCCTGTATCGGTCAGAATCAGTTCACAAGGTACAGTACTCCGCAGATGATCCAGTGAAGCAATACATTTCTCCGTAGTCTCCTCCCGTCCAGAAACCAGAATAGAAATACTTAACATAATTTGAGAATTCTGGCCGGCTCCCCGCTGTATCATAAAAGTGTTATTTCTGCTGCTATTATAAAAATTTCTTTTATGGTGATTTTTTTTGCTCATCTCTTTACTCCATATCCCTGCCTTAAATAGTATAATATACTATAATGCTCATCTCGGCAACGCACAGTGATGTAGACTCTTCTCCTATTATATAGGAGTGCATGCCAAAAGGCAAGACCTATATATTCAACAAGTTCTTTTTTAATTCTTTTCTAATTTGCCAAAATAAAATCCACCTCTCAATATAAATATCGTAGAAGTTACTTTGGCAAATAAGACTCTTAAAATTTGTCAACATATTTTTCTAGTTTATGTTGACTTTTGTACACATTCCACATACAATGAAAAAATTGATGCCTATCAACAAGCTTTTGGGTATACAGAAAAGAGAGGGAATTTCAATGGCAAATATAAAGAATAATATAATATATGATTATGTTAATGCAATTTCAGACAGGACGCATCCTTCGCCAGAAGAGGATTCAAGATTCTACCGAAAAGATAAGCCAGAAATTTTCCCTCGCAACCCCAATGTAACATATGGAAAGCGTCGGGGAAAGCTATCGAAACAGAAATAATCTATATACTGCTTAAAGAGGGGCTAATTTTCAGCTCCTCTTGTTTTGTCTCGTATTCTTATAAATGCGAACTTCCTTTTCTCCAGAACCACCAGATTTCCTACCCCATCAAATTCGTCATCTACTTTCTCCATAGGCAAAAATTAAGAATTAAGAAAAGGAACCGACAAAAGCCGATCCCCTCTCTTCACAACTCATGCCAATAGAAACACTCTCATATATTTCTATTAAGCTTACATTTAAACTCTTACAGATATTAGCCAAGCAAGGACAGAACGCCCTGGTTAGCCTGATTGGACTGTGCCAACATTGCCTGACCTGCCTGAGCAAGGATCTGGTTGTTGGAGTAGCTAACCATCTGCGTAGCCATATCTGTATCACGGATAGCAGACTCAGCACTCTGAGTATTCTCTACTACGTTGTCCAGGTTGTTGATGGTATGCTCAAGTCTGTTCTGGATAGCACCCAAGGATGCTCTCTGGTTGGAAACCATCTGCAAAGCGGAAGAAATTGTATCAATCGCATTTGTTGCATTGGTAGAAGTATCGCCGCTTACATCCAAGCCATTGATACCAAGAGCTCTTGCACTCATCATAGCGATGTTCATGTTGATCTTGTTATCGCTGGAAGAGTCCGCACCAACATGCAGGCTCAAGTCAACTGCCTCATTCATGTCGGAGAAGGTCTCGATCTTCAATACGGTTCCTTTTCCGTTATGTGCTACACCAACCTCATTCTTAGTCGGAGCAGCTGTCAAATTAGCACCCAAGCGACCTGCAGAGCTTGTAATACTGTTGAGGTTATCCTCATAATAAGAACTAATCGTCTTAATATCTGCGCCATGATCCTGCTTGATGGCAGACATTAACTCATCCAGGCTGGCAAATGCTTTAATTGTCTGGGTACCACTAGCTGCGCCAAGTTCCTTACCATACTCATTAAACACATCAATTACATCGTTCACAGAAGCAAAATCCTTACCAGCGGCATTTGCCTTCGTGGAATAAATTGCATAGTAAGATGTATTGCCGACTGTAATTACAGCGCCTGTTATACTGGTGCTGTTTGCAACTTTATTTACTGTATCGGCATCAATTGTAGTAACTTTGCTGGCTATATTGGTGCCACCCTGTGTTGCTTTCCCACCAAATGTCTGATTTACATTTGTTCCTCCAGCCACAAAAGTAGTCGTTGTCGCAATATCCATGCCGTCAATATCAGACACAAGCGCATTGAGAACACCTGTACCCTCATTGATAGACTTACCTGATGTTGTTGCCAAAACAGACTTAAATATAGAACTGGCAGCGCTATTATTTGCGGCGCCACCATTCATAGATTTTGTAGCGTCTTCAAACTGCAACTTTCCAACTTCTCCGCCATTGCTGCCCTTAAGCAAATAAGTCTCATTGAACTTGGTGGTAATAGCTACACGGTCAACCTCGGTAACCAATGCGTTAATCTCGCTCTGGATAGCCTGACGGTCACTCTTGGACTGTGTGCCGTTGGCAGCCTTAACAGCCAGCTCGTTCATTCTCTGAAGCATGTCGTGCACTTCGGTCAATGCACCTTCTGCAGTCTGCACTGCGCTGATACCATCCTGCGCGTTGGTGGAAGCCTGAGTCAGACCTCTGATCTGCTTTCTCATCTTCTCGGAAATAGCAAGTCCTGCTGCGTCATCTGCTGCACGGTTGATTCTGTAACCGGATGACAGCTTCTCAGTTGCCTTAGCCTGAGTCTTTGTGGTTAATCCTAACATTCTGTTAGAGTTCATTGCAGTTAAATTGTGTTGTACTACCATGATTATTCCTCCTTGAATAGATTGCTTCTTCCTTGAAGCTATTCGGGTTGCCTTCCGCCTGATCCGCACGTTCAGCCTTCCGGCAAACAATAACGGGTTTCCTCCTGCAATCGTGCGTATTGCTTTGGATTCCCAAGGGTTAAGCTGAAACAGAATTTGTTAAAATATACTGTTCTCTGCTTTACTTGATAAGTATATCGGAAGGATTTTCAATTACTTTAGCATTTTCGGAAGGATTTTTTGTTGCTTTATTATTTTTATTATTTTGGGGGATATCTCCAAAGGTCTGCTGATTTCCGAATTCCCGGATTCTGTCAAGCCATTCGTACACCACCGTCTTGCTGTATAAGTAATTGTCGTCGTCATCCTTACTCTGCTCCAGTGCGCAGGCCATCAGGGCATATTCGTTTTCCAGGGAAGTGGAGAAGATGCCTTTATCGTCGGTATTGATGGACACCGAAAGCTGGGCGCATTCCTCCGGCTGCCTTTGATCGCTCACCAGATGCTGATTATAAAACCGGATGATCGGATGCTCATCATATTTCTGCAGCCCGGAAATCATTACATTAGAAGAAGGATTGGTCTCTATCCCGATTCCCCGCATAGCCACATAACTCTGCATCTTTTTCTGGAGGGCCGCAATTCCCCGGATCCATTGTCTGCTGATATCCGCTTCCAGCGCTCTCGCCCCTGCCTGCTTCACATCTCTGTCGTAATGGTATAAATAGTACAAAATAACAACTTCCGGGATTTCACGGTAATGCTCTCTTTCCATTCCCTTGCGAAGTAACGCATAATCGTAGTAGGTCTCCTCGCAATTCTCCGGCCGCCTGCACCTGCGCTCCCAATAATATTCCGGACAATCTCCCCGCAGTCTTTGCGCGTAATAATATGTCAGAATGGTAAAATTCCTGTTTTCTCTGAATATGCTGTGCCCATACACCCTTCTGAAATGATATTCGAATTCTTTTTCCAGATAATGGAGCAAAGCTTCCTGTCCCATTATCTTGAATTCCACAATTCGGCCGTACATCCAGGCGACATTATCGATATAATCCTGCTCGGTCAGCAGAATCTTATAATTTTTCTCTCTGTACCACCTTTCCGGATCATACCCCAGCGCAATCGCATGCCCCAGCCGATCCCCGCAGTCCAGCTCCAGAAAGCGCACTGCCTCGTCGATGGCCCGCAGGCCGTCCGCCATATCCAGATAGTCTTCCCCCACATGATATGTGACACGCAGCTGGGGAACCACTTCCACGCCGTCCCAGCCTTCTATCCGCAGCACATGTCCTCTCAGATATCGGAAGGCCTGGGCAAACACCTCCGGCCTGCATCCTATTTCATAAGAGCAGGCGTCTATCCCCTTTACTCTTTTCGCGGTCTCCGGGTATCGCTCGCGGAAACGTATCAGTTCTTCCGCCTGCTTCTTGAGGCGCTTTCTTTTTTCATAATGCCTGCAGGCAATATCCTGCATAATTGCCGGGGTCTTATCCTCCGTCTTCGCAAAATGGAACACATAGAAACATCTTTCTTTGTATTCCGGTTCCAGCAGGCCGTCAAGCATCCGTATGTAATCCCTATTTTCCGGCGCTGTGTCACAGGGAGCAATACGTGCCTCCAGGGACAGCAATCTGCGGCTCCGCAAGGTATTCTGGAGCGCCATCTTACCTGCATAATCCGTCTTTGTCGCAGGCAGGCCTTTGTTCTTCCTTCTGCTGTATCTCTGAAAATTCAAAAATCCTATCCTGTCATTCGCCTGTACCAGCTCACTCCGGATATGTTCCTTTATCACAAGATAGGCATAGAACCAGTTATATTCCTCCCGATATGCCGCCCCGTCGCTGAATATTTTTTGAAACATCCGGCACAGGAACCATCTTTCGCTGCAATATATCCGCTCCGCGTCCGACAAATGCTCCGCCGCCTCAAGAGAAAGGCTTACATAGTCCTCTTTTCCTGGGCCGAATTCCCGAAGTGCGGCAATTGCCGACAGAATCTCCGGCTGATAGGCTTCAATATTCCAGGAAGACTCCAGCAGTGTCCTGACTCTCCCATAAGTTTTCACCCGATATTGTCTCCGATACCATCCCTCCGGCACCAGCTCCTTAATGGCTTTCAGAGAAATAAAACCGTTATGCTTACGCTCCCGCAAATGCTCCCATTTCTCCTGCTTCCTTCGGTCCGTCTCTCCTGTCCCTCCCATTCGGTCCATCTGATCCTGCACTTCTCTGACAGCTATGTCATATTCTCCGATATCCAGAACCGCGCCGGTGAGCCAGGTATACAGATATGCTCTGATCAGCATCGCCTGAAGGCACTGGACTCTGTATGGTACATTTCCATGCTTTTCGTCCAGATTGTAATTCACATACTGCTTTCTCCTGTCCATCTCCTGAAACAGCGCTTCATACCCTCCGGGCCCCTTCTCATGATTCATCATCACTACCCAGTATAGCTGAAAATACGGCGCGGATGCCCATAAATGAAAATGGTTCTCGCTGATCCCCTGCTCCAGCAGCCTGTTTAGGCGTTGGTTATTATGGCCGATCACCGCGTCCCAGCACCAGCTGTCCCAAGTTTGATTTCCATGCCTTCCCATAACGGCGAGATAAGCACAGGTAAAGATGTCTTCACTGAGCTGAACCGTAAGCCTGCGCCATTCCAGCAGTTTTTCATAATGTACCTCCAGCCTGTTGTCGGAAATCAGGAGGAGATTGCGCACCAGGAAGAAGATCAGATGAAAAGGGTTCAGACCGCTCCGCCTTCTGCTCCGCTTTGGCAGAGTCTCTGAATCTGTGGTGTACTCCTGAAGGCAATGGTACAGAAGCCTGCATTCTCCCTCTGTGTAGCGCTTCAAATATTCGGCGGCAAACTTTATAAACTCTTCTTCCTGCCACTGATCATAGATGATTTCGTGCTCCAGTATCTCCTGCGCCGACACGTGTTTCAGCAATATAACCAGGGTTTCTTCCGCATTTCTCATCGTTCTTTTGTTCCCCTCTTACGATATGCCGATTCCTGTAATCTTCCTATATTATTTCTTTTCATTTGCGTCTTCCGGAGTATCGATTTCGCTTTCCGGATCGTATAAATTATCATAGTCATTTCTGGTACGGCACTGTTCGAAAACTGCTCCAAATTTTTCGGGAAAATCTTCGCACAATCCCATGCTCTGATAATCCTTGATGCATTTGATAACAGGGCAATCCTGAAAGTTCCGCAGCAGGCTTCCGTCATATTCAGAATCTATCTCCCTCAGAAACTTCTCCTTCTCTCTCAGCAATACCTCCATCTGAAGGACCACTTCCTTTAATAGCTCCCACGCGCTCAAGTCACTGAATCTCTTAGACAGCTTCATCATACTCCATTGCCGCAGCTCTTCTAAAAGATTGATATAAATGTCCGTATGCTGATAAGGCAGAACCAGTCCTTTCGCCTTTTGGTTCCATTCTTCCATCTCTCTGTACAGCGACAGGCCCTCTCTATTCCGAAATTTCTCTATCAACTCTTCCAGACCTATCTCATCTTCCGCTTTGAAAAAAGTCCGCCAGCTCAGAATAAAGACCTCATGAAGTTCCCTATAGAAGGTTTCGCATTCCAGCAAATTGGTCAGAAAACCTAACAGATTAAAATCAAGACTCCTGTTTTCTATCTTGACAATTGCACTCATTTTATCCATTTCACCCGGAACTACTTTGGATTCCATTCTTATCTTTTCGCTTTTTATAGAATTGTCATGAAATGCCTCAAAAAATAAAGTGATTATTTCTATTGACCGGACCACATCCCGATCTGTATACAGCCAATCCCAAAAATCCCAAACAGTGTCCTGGGGAGGCAGCTCTACCTCCCATATAAAATCAATAGTGGCCTTGCAGCCCTTCACACTCCCGGCAAACCGCACACTCTCCTTTTTCATCGCTTCCTGCAGAAACACTGTCTGAGGGAAAATCTGATTCGTCCAAATCCCCACCACGCTTCCGCCGAAGGCAGCCTTATCCAGCCCCTCGCCTTCCCATATTCTCCTGTTGAGTTCAAGAGAATAAAGCGCAGTAATGCAGTTTTTCCAGGCTCTTCTTCGCCAATTATTCTCAACAAACCAGCTGATACCCCAAAGCACGTTTCCAAAAGAATTCTGATCCCTCATGAACATTTCCAGCAGAATTCTGTCATTGGTATCCAGGCTGTTTCCTTCATTCCCCGTCATAAACCAACTCACAATCGGACCCATATAGTGATGCAGATATAGATTCCATCCGGAATATTTTCGATTTATAAGATCATAAATTCCCTCTCTGTCCTCTATCTCAAGCTGTTCCAATACATAGCGGTAAGCAAAATCATTCTGAAACTTGTCCAGATTATCTTTCGCAATCCTGCGCTGCTCCTTATTCAAGTTTCGGCCGGCATGCCTGGAAGACTTCAGCTTAACAAGGTCCTCCAAAAACAGATAATAATCGTTCAACCCTCGCATGGATACCGGCACCAGATAGTGCTGCTCATCCCCGCTGCCGTCAAAATACACTCCGGTCCGATGAAATATCTTGCGCAGAATAACTGTCTTTACCGACTTTCCCTCCCTCTCAACAATAAGGGTATCCCCATATCTCATAGCTCCTTCCCCAAAAGCCGGCAGGTAAAGCCTGTAATAGGACGGCATCATTTTCTCCAGGTACTGCTTCACAGTCTGGTCCAGATACCGGACCTTCCATTCCTCCGTTTCTCTGTCAAGCCTCTCCAGCATCCCTGAAAAATATTTTCTTCCCAAAATCTCCAGCTGTTCATACTTTGCCGTGACCATAATAATCACATTCGGTACTAACATATAACGATGAATCTGCCCCAGCATTGCAAAACCCTTACTGATATTCATGTCAAGATCGTCTATAGCAAAGACCAGATAGGTCTGCGGGCCGTCCTGTGCGTCATAGCAGGCCTCCTGCCCATAGGAAATATAAGCCTTCACCAGGCTTTGAAAATTCTGTCTCAACCTGGAACTGAATGACAAATTTTTCAGCGTAGCCAGTGATGTCAGCTCATCCTCGCCGCCATGTTTCTTCAGACTGCGGAATCCCTCCAACAAATCATTGAATTTTTTCTGCAGCGTCTTTTTCGCATCCGTTCTTTCCACTCCCCAGGAATCCCCGTAAACCCGCTCGCTGTCACAGTTTTTCAGAAAATCAACCAGCATCTGGGCCAGAATAATTTCAAACAAATCTTCTTCCTCTTCCAACATGGATGCGTCGATCACATCAAAAGTCAGAAACCGGACATTCCCGCAATCGGTCAGAAATGTGCTCTTCTCCCTCTCCTTTTCCTTCAATGCACGCAAAAAAGACAACATTGCTGTCGTCTTTCCGCTCCCCCGTTCCCCCATAAAGGAGAGGAGATGTCCGTTCCTGCCGTTTTCTTCCCGTTTCTCCACAATGTCCCTGATAATCTTCTCCGCTTTTGCATATAGCAGGGAAAACGCGGATTCCTGAAACTCCGCCGCCCTTTCGACTACATCTCCCTTCCTGATGTTGACCTTGCGTACTCTCTGATACTCTCTTGTCTCCATGAATTCCCCAATTCCTTTCTCACCAGTTATATTTTATTATTTTTTCAATGTCCTCCAATTCTTCCATTGTCCGCCGGATTGCCAGTCTCTGCTGCATCCCTTCCTTAATGCTTTTTGCCTCCTCATCTGTATAAAATCTATCGATGAACTTGTTTCCCGGGATGCTCTCCCATATCCGAATCGCAAGTTGCGCCATTTTTCTGGCATATAAATACTGCTCCTGGCGGGTACCGACTATCATCAGGCGCCTTGCCACCTTAAAGGCATACTCGCATTTGCACGGCGTAATATACCCCTCTTCAATATAAGGCTGCATCTGATCTATAATGGCATCATAATATTTCTCCGCCTGATTAAAGTTCCGAAATGTCTCATGGGAAAAAGCCACCTTATAAGCAAACCTGTAATTAGAAGGGGCCCGCCGATATGCCGTCTCATAACATCGCAGCGCCTTCTTCCAATTAAGATCTATCTTTTCATAATACCTTCCCATACGGTAATAAATGTATCCCTGAAACTTCTCATCCTCAGGATTCCCCAGGCCCTGCTCTTCTTCAATATGTCTTCTATAGCAATTGATAGCCATATATGCTTTAGCATCATCTTCGTCTGCTATGAGTCCAGTCAAAGTCCAGAGACAGGTAGCCTCGCTGTCCCTATTCAGATACTCCAAGTTCTCATCCATCATACGCTGTGTCCCGTAATATTTCAGCCTGCCTGCAAGCCTGCACACCAGGTTCACCTTCCGTCTGCACTCCTGCTCGAAATAGAAGCTGTGAAGCGTCTTTCCCCCCAACTCTCCCGCCTGAGATATCGCCTTCTGAAAATGCTCGATTGCAGACGCAAAGGTATCTTCCTTATCCTCATCTCTCACAGAAACAAGACGAAGGTGATAATTGTACAACAGGAGATTGCACTCTGCATATATAGAGGCCAGGTTCTCTAAATCATCAAAGACGCTGTCTTCAAACTCCCCGCCCAAAGGCGACTGCCTCATAGCATCCAGCAGCTTAATCAGAATTTGCGCATTGGCCTCTGCGGCGCCTTCTCCCCTGTGCAGGACATCCATCCTGAAAGGAATCCAGTTATCTTCCCGGAATCCGTCTCTGATCCATTCGTTTCCTCCATTATCATTCAGAAGAATCATAAAATCTTTATAAGACAAATCCGTTCTTTCATTGATCGTTTCCCGTACCATCAGCAGAACATAGACTCCCATCAGCCGGAAAAAGGTAGAGAAAAGTTCCGCCTTTTCCTCCTCAAATCTATTGTATATCATAACGATGTGTTTAATATGTCTTGCTTTCATATGATTACCCTTTTTCTATACTAATTAGGTTTCTCTCTAAGATATGAGAACGGCTTATCCACCATGACAGCCATACAATCCTTTTAACCGGAAAATTTCCCGTCCTGCCGTGCAACCAGCCCGTACATGGCGGCATCCTCTTTCTCAGTGACAACCACATTTTTGAAGGCCTTTGCTCTGCCAAGCGCAACTCCCCTCAAACTGCTGATCTCGGATTGGCTCAATTTCCTGTTGATTGCCCGAAAATCCGACTCTCTTACAACGAAATATTGTTCCCGTTCTGCGGTCCGTTTTAATTCGGAAAAAATGTCGGCATACTGAGGACACTCCCCAATAATCTCATCAAGCTCGTCCCCGCCAATCACAAAATCATCCTCCGAAAAACGCAGAAACGGAAATAATTTTTCCTGCCTTTCATCTGACAGCCTGTCCCGGCTGATGAAGAATTTATGCGCCACCGGCTGCCGCTGTTCTCCTGCGGAAACCGTAACAGCCAGCCCCATCCGGCATAGCATTTTTTTAACCGTAAAATTGCGAAATCGGAATATAACAAACGATAATTCAGATATTTCAGGATTATGAAGAATACAGTACATCGCCCTCATCTTCCCGGAAATGACCAGCTGTCCGTAATATTGTTTTATAACCTCGCTGCCGCCCTTCATTTCTCCGGTATGAAGCCGAAATACTGTCTCACAGATCCCATGGCAGGAGGAAAAAGAGATCTCACCCTCCAGGATCTTGTCCTCATATGGGTCCGTACTTTCATAGTATGCCCAATATTCTCCTGTTATATTTTGGAAGGCATCATCCTTTTCGGGATCTATGGCAAATGAGCCGTCATCCATAGGCAACCACGCCTGCCGCCTTCCATTTCCCGCCAGATAATCCAGCGAAACGTTGAACACCTTACTTATGGCCAGCAAAAAATAGAGTGTGGGCTTTGTCTTCAGAGACATAAATTTCGATATATCAGGCTGCGTAACCGAATAGCCGGCTTTAGCGCACCGCGCTGCCAGCTCGGTCTGGCTCATAGACCGCTCATCCAATATAGTGCGAACACGCTGCACAATGTCTTTGGAGATATCCTCTGGCGCATACATAGCAATACCACCCCCTGAATTGATTTGCCGCAGTGCCTCTATTGTTAAGAATGACTGTGCTCATGAGTGTATGCATTTTTGCATAATTTTTATCTCAAAAAGCATAATTTCGCTTTGATCCGCCAACACTTTATTCTAGCATAGGGAGGACAAGCCTGTCAATCAGAAATTATCTTCCTTACCACGCTTCCTTGCCACATCTGTTACCGCCACCGCAAGTGCACAGTGGTCCTTGCACGCCCTATACCGCCATCCTCACTATGCGAAATTGCATAATCAGAATTTCTTTTTACAGCTTTGCCTTTCCTGTAAACTTTACCAGCAAGAAGGTGGATATTGACATGATGATCCCGCAGAGCAGGCCATATACATCGCTATGCCTCTCCAGCAGACAGCTTATCTCATAAGTAATGCGCTGCAGGCCGGTCAGAGACGTATTCGCCGCTATCAGCGCAGTCGTCTTATCAATAATATCTTTATAGGGCAAAGCAGTTAAAAAAGATGATACGCAGACACCGGTGACACACAGCACCTGTAACGCATACTTCCAGCCCTTCCCGAGACGGTTTCTGACACGGACATCTATCGCTTTCTTGGAATAACGGATACTCTTATTGTTTATCTGATTTTCCGAAATCGATATTGCCAGAGATGTCAGCAGCACATCTGTCTTTCTCACAGGCCATAATCTAAATTCTACCTTTCCCTGCCTGCTCCCCATGAAATATTCCTTCTGCAGTACGCCGCAGACGTCACGGCTGTCTCTCAGAGAAACCGGTATCGAAGACATGGTATCGGCGTTAAATAAGGGGATTATATAGGTCAGATGTACGGTATATTCTTTTCCGATTATGAAATCATATCCGTATTCTTTGTCCTCTACGGGCGTTAACGCTTTTCCTTTCTGATTTGTATGTTCCGATTTGCCAGCGCGAGTTGCTCGCAAACGCTTCGCTTTTTTGCTCGTATCGCCGCTTGAAGGGCAGCGGCTCAATTCCAGTTTCGTGAAAACCGGATAGACTTCCTGGAACAACGCCCTGTCAGCCAATAATCTGACCGTCCTGCTCCAGCCCTGTGCCGGATCCTTCTGTACAAATTCGTCCTCCGTCCAGGCTCCCTCTAACCGAATCACCAGATAGCCATTCTGATAACCGTTTTCGTCCTGACGGCGTGTCGTCCCTTTCGAAATGCCCAAAATGTGCTTTGAATACGCCGCTTCGTCCTCTGCACAGCAATACTCCTGCAGAGTGACATCATAATAAAACTGCCCCTCACTTAACTCGCAGCTATTCAGCTTGCCGTACCGTAACGGAATGTACAGCCGTTCATCGCTCACTGCCGTTTTGTCAAAATAGGATATCAGAACCGTATCTCCCTCATGGCATGCCTTTTCATCAGCATCCGGCGCCACTGTAGGCGAGTCGTCTTTGCGGGGATATATATAGCAATGTCTCATACCGCATGGCAAATGGAGCGTGGTAAAAATGTCATCCAAATAGGCACTGCTCTTTCCCGTTACAAATAAGTAAATCATCCGAATTCCTCCCCTTATCTTTGCATCACAGTCTCTCGGATCTCTCTTCCGCTTTCTGCAGAGCTTTCCTTAAAGCTTACGAAAAACTTTTTCATTGGTTCCCTTCTTTCCTGCTCCATGGTTTATCGAAACTCTGATTTTACCTGTAGAGAGTACCGATGCAAAGGTGGCGGGAAAAGATAAATTAAGTGTCGGTTCAGGATTCCGAAAGCCTGTTTTACATCAAAAAATTACCGCATCCGCGTATTTCTAACGCAAATGCGGTAATTCGTTTTCCTGTAACAGAATCCAAAATAAGATTCCATCGTCAAAATTTTATAATTGCTATGGGTACCCTATGGCACCAAACAGCGTCTCTCCCTATAGAAAGATTGCATTCCTACGCAACTTTACGAAATGCACTCTCCTGGCATCTACATCCCTTCAGCTTACTGAAGCAGTGACAATACGCCGGATGTAGCCTGGTTGGACTGAGCCAGCATTGCCTGACCGGCCTGGGCCAGAATCTGGTTGTTGGAGTACTCAACCATCTGCGTCGCCATATCCGTATCGCGGATGGAAGCTTCTGCGCTGGTGGTATTCTCTACGATGTTATCCAGGTTTGCAATGGTATGCTCCAGACGGTTCTGGATAGCACCCAGAGCTGCACGCTGGTTGGATACCCGTTGTAATGCCTCACCGATTACATCAATCGCTGCGGTAGCAGCCGCACCTGTATCTCCTCTTACATCCAATCCGTTGATTCCAAGTGCCCTAGCGCTGAGCTGAGAAATATTCATGTTAATCTTGTTATCAGCGGAGGAATCTGCACCTACGTGGAGGCTTACGTCAATGGGGTCGTTGACATCGGCAAAGGTCTCTACCTTCAGTTCCAACGCAGGGGTAGCCTTATCCATATTGTAAAATGAAGTTATAGTCTTGATATCCGTACCAAAATCGGCCTTCATGGCTTTCAGCAATTCATCCATGCTGGCAAAAGCTTTTATATTATATTCGCCCGACTTTGTCGCATCTGCACTCGCGGTCTTATTCCCCGCATTGTCAACTGTTCCTACTGGATTGTTAAACTTATTAGAAGAATCATTTATATTTTTTACAAGCTGGCTAATGCTTAGTTTATCCTTCGTTGGATCTGCTGCTGTGGTTTCCTCTACCAGCACATAATAAGTATAAGGCTCTTCCTTGCCCACCGGTCCTATTGTTTTACCGTTGTACTCAGTATTATTAGCCGCCTCGCTGGCCTCCGTATTCACTCCCGGTTGTAACTTAGTAGGCGCTGTAACAGGTGCTGTCATACTTATAGTGATCCCCTGCTTCACCTCCACAGTAAATTGACCGGAACTTGCTGAGACAAGAGGACTAGGGGCTGTCGGCGCTCCACCTGCCTGTGGTGCCTTTTTCTGCGCAGATACCGCCTTAAAAGAATCCTCCAAAGTAGTATTCGCCACACTATACGTCAACCTGGCCGAAACGCCGTCATTACTACCCCTCATCAAATAAGTCTCATTAAACTTGGTCGTAGTAGACACACGATCAACCTCAGCCACCAACTCATCAACCTCATTTTGCACGGCCTGTCTATCTGTCTCTGACAGAGTACCGTTAGCAGCCTTCACTGTCAGCTCAGCAAGTCTGTGCATCATGTCATGCACTTCGTTCAACGCGCCGTCTGCTGTCTGTACCGCGCTGATACCGTCCTGTGCATTCAGGGATGCCTGCGTCAAACCTCTGATCTGCTTTCTCATCTTCTCACTGATAGCCAGACCAGCCGCGTCGTCAGCCGCACGGTTGATTTTATAACCGGAAGACAGCTTCTCCGTAGCCTTTGCCTGAGAAGATGTCGTCAATCCCAACATTCTGTTAGAGTTCATTGCTGTAAGATTATGCTTTACTATCATTCCCATCTTTCATTCCTCCTTGAATAACAGCCGCCTTAGGACGGCTTGCCTCTTGCTTTTTGTAATGTCAGCCGACTCTCTGTCAGATAGCGCCTAAACAGAATTGCAGACAAATCACTTGTTTTTTATATCGGATAGCCTTCTCCAATAATTTAGGCTATTCGAAAACTTTTCCTCAAAAGATCAAAATCCCGCAGCTCTCACCGCGGGATTTTATACTACCTATTGGCTATTTCTTATCATCCATAAACACTGGCATCACTACAGAAGATTTGTTCATATTCTTATAATAGTCAATTGCAGCCTTGGAGGTCTTCCGGTTCATACGGATCCCCTCCCGTCCTTTCCGGAAGAAATCATCTATCAATTTCTTATTGCGGGCCTCCTGGGCCTGAATGGTGACACTGGTATCCGTAACTTCAGCAACCAATCCCTGCAGAGTTCGGATCTGTTCCGCGTACTGTTCCCGGTTTCCTTTCAGTTCTTCGGCCACATTGGCATAAAGCTTCTCGAAACCGCTGTCAAGCGCGTTTAATCTGTCGATCAGACGCCCCTTCTCCTCCATGTACTCGTCGAACTTATCCATGTCTGCCTCACCGGCCTGGAAAATCTCCTGCTGGCGGAGATTATATTTCTGTATCTCTGCCATGACCTGCAGTTTACGCTTGAGGCTTTCCTCCAAAAGGGTCAGATAATTTCCCGTCATGTGCCCCGCTCCTTATTTATCCGCATAACTTCCTTCCACGTATCCCGCATGGTCCGCAGATGAGTAGTCACCTCTTCCAGAATATCCTTATCCTTCTTTATGTTTGCTTCGATGAGCCGTTCGCTCAGGTAGGAATAAACCCGCTCAAAATCCTCTGCCACCGGATATTTCATATCCAACGTCTGACGGAAATAATCGATAATCCTTTCCGTCTTCTGAATATTGATATGTGCCTTCTCAACGTCCTTCTGCTCCACCGCAACGATGGCAATATTACAGAATTTGATAGCTCCCTCATATAACATCAGCGTCAGCTCCGCAGGGGAAGCCGTCAAAATCTTACTGTTGTTATATCGCCCATATGCATTTGGTAATGCCATAACCGCATCCTGCCTTTCATCACTTCTGCTCAGCCGGGCGCTGATTCCACATCTTCAATCCTGATTCAATCCGCATTATCAGCCGCCCAACAGAGAGGTTACTGCGCTGGCATTGTTCTGCATCTTTGCCAGAGCCGTTTCCATTGCTGCAAATTTAGCATACCACTTATCCTCGTATTCTGCAAGCTTCTTTTCCAATTCTTTAATCTTAACGGTATAGTCGTCATAATCGGCCTGCATTTTCTTGTCTTCATATGCGGTCATGGAAGAGCTGACACCTTCCACACCCTTCATCATATCAAACATTTTGCTATAAAGGTTTTTGGACAGCTGTGTGAAGAAGGAAACTACCGTATCCGGGTCGTTTGCAATCATGGATTTCAGCTTGTCGGCATTGCCGGAAGTACTGTCATCATCCGGATCACCGTCAATATGATAAGCATTTTTCTCATTATCCGGAGCACTAAAGTAACTCAGCGTGCCGATACCAAAGTTGGAGAGGTACATCTGCTTGCCGTTTACTTCCACGCCCTCCATCATAATCCGCTTCATCTCACTGGCGAAATTGCCCAGGGTGCTGTCTTTGCGGAGAATGGAGTCTTTAATTTTATTCTCCCATTCCTCGATGGCGCTGTCGGACATGGCCTCTTTTTCCTCGTCTGTCAGAGGATCGTATCCTTTGGCGGAGTCCGCGTTGTAGTACTTATCCATCTCGTTGATAAGTTCGTTGTACTCCTTAATGAAGTTCTTGACCATGTCATAGACGCCGCTGACATCATCCTCTGTGGTTATGGTGACCTCTTCACCTGCTGCCGTTTCGGCATTTACGGTCAGCGTCAGGCCGTTGATCTCGAAGGTATTTCTGGAAGAGGTGTAGGCTACGCCGTTTAAGGTAATCTGAGAATCTCTGCCGTCTGTCTTTTTCGGCAAATCAGCATTGGCAGAATCCGGATTGTTCGTCAAGCTATTTGCCAGAGCATTCTGATCCGCTATCTCCTTCTTTAAATCTGTCTCTACCTTCGCACGAACATCCAAAGTTTCATCCCAAGCTACCTTACCGTCACTGTCCACCAAAGTCTTGCCGTTAGCGTCCTTCTTGAGAAAAGCGCCATAGTTATCCTCAACATTCTTAATAGCGGCTACGCTCTTCTTCCAGCCGGCTGTCCACCCCTGCAAATCATTTACAACATTAGGCTGCCTGTTCTCCTGGGCATCCTTGACGACAACATTAACGGCATGTTCTACTTTTTCAAGCGTCTCGGCATCCATTTCCTTCAGATTGCCGTCAGCATCGAAAAGATCATCGAATTTGACTCCATTGACCTTCAGTACCTCGCCAACCTTACCGGAATACTTTTTCAGCATATTTCCCAATGTCTTCTGCTGTGCCAGGGCATCGTTGTAGCTGTTTAACAGGCTGTTGACACGGTTGTCAATATTCTTCTCCATCTCGGCATCCGTGACAGTCACAGAAGCATAATTCAGCTTCAGTGCAGACAATGCCTCCATTCCGGCTACATTCGTCGCTTCAATGTTGAAATCCTGATCCGCACCGGACTGTTTGGACGCGATAAAAATCCTTCCGTTGCTCGCGTCGAAATTCGCCGTCAGCCCGGCTTCCCGCAGCGATGCAACAAAGCTGTCGATAGTAGTACCTGCAGTCACGGAAATACGCTCGGTATCTCTTCCATCCTTAAACGTGATATTCATATTGGCGCTTTCGCCGGCTATCAGGCCCAAATCGCCAAGGGTCGTACTCCCTGTGAGTTCCCCTCCCTTTGCCCAGTCGGCCAGCTGAATTTTCCCGCCAGTCAGGAACCCTGTCTTTGCCAGATGATCCACCTTCAGTGTCTGTACACTGTTCATGGCATTCTCACCGGTAATGACGGAGACCACACTGCTGTTGGACACTTTTGTAGTCTTCTTGATAAATGAACTCTCAAAACGCATGTTGCTCAGGGATTTGTTGTACAGATTCAGTATCTTCTTATTCAGATCCTTCCATGCGTCCTGCTTATACTTCAATGATTTCTGCGCTTTTACGGCTTTCGTTACTTTTGCTTTTTTGGCCTCTACCATCTGGGCAATAATACTCTCTGTATCCATGCCGGACATCAGGCCGCTTAATCTCATGGGCATATTCCATCCATCCTTTCTATATTCTGATTTCTTCGGAACTGGCTGTCCCCATTGTCCTGTGTCTGCAATAGACATCGTCAGGTGCAATGCTTCACAACTTCCGTAGAACCTGTGAAACAAATTGCACCACACAAGAGCGACAGCGCCAATGATATCCGGAATCTCTCAGCATACTGCCCCCGTCAGGCTGAAATCGCTTCCCTGACTACATTCTCTCGTCGATCAGGATTCCCGCCATCTCCCACACTCTGGCAATCATATCCAGAGTCTTCTCCGGGGGAAGTTCCTTGATGACTTCCTTGGTGCTCTTGTCTACGATTTTGATCGTAACACGATTGGTATCCTCATGGATACCAAACACTGCTTCGGAATTGGACATCTTCTTGTTCAGGGCCTCTACAGCCTTGCGGACCTTCTCATGGTATGCCTGCTGATCCTGTCCCTGCTCGCCGTTATTGGACTGTCCCTTCTCCCTCGCATTCTCCACCACACTCGTTGTCTTGTCTACGTACTCAACAGGCGCCGTCGTATTCGTGCTGCTATTGTCCGGCTTCTCTGTTTCTACGTGAGCCTGTGGCTTCTGTACTACACTTCCTTGTGCCTGGAATGTCATTACACTTGAAATAGGTTCAATTGCCACGTTCCACACCTCCTTGTATGTTTATCCGCACATCAAGAGCATCCTGCTTCTTGATATTCCATTGCGTCTAAATGTTTTATCGGAATTTTTTCGGCAAAAATTAACTGGAATACCCGAATTTACCCCAATAAACTCCGCAGCGCTTCCACCCCGTCCGCATTCACGGCTTCCTTATTGGCTTCCTGAATCTGCATATAGACTTCCTTGCGGTAAATGGGCACGTCCTTGGGAGCGGTGATCCCGATTTTCACCTGATCGCCTTTTACCTCCAGGATCGTCACTTCCACATTGTTGCTGATGATAATCGCCTCGTTCTTTTTTCTGGATAATGCCAGCATGTCATGCACCTGCCTTTCCCGCCTGCAGAATATCATAAATAGGGAATTTGACAGGGTAGCTGCCGTTATCCAATATAATCTGGCAGCCCTTGCATTCGTCTATGTTGATGACAAAGGGGCCCTGAAGATTTACACTCATTTTCTTCAGATCGCTGGGAACCGATACCGTCACCAGCACCAGCAGATTCTCCGGGGTAAGGTTCCCCGCACTGGCCAGCAGTTCATCATCCACTTCCGGATCATAGTCCGGCTTCACATCCAGCGGGTTCATTACCGGCATGGCAAATCCCGGCTCCTCCAGAGATTGGAGGAAACGGATGCCTGCGCCGGTTCCTCTTTCCTCATCGTGGAGCAGGGCAAATTTCTTCAGTTCCGGGAAACCGATAATCCCGTTTTTAAAGGTAATAATCTTTGCCTCATCAAGCTCTATTTCTCCGAAAACCTTCGTATGAATCTTCATATTTCTCCTTTTTAAATATAATTCAACAGTGTCGTCTGTGTGACCTTGCCTGCCGCCATCAAAGCCGCATTATAAACCAGTTCTGCTGCCCCTAATTCAATAGCAACTTCCGTGATGTCGATATCCTCATTCTCACTCTTCAATGTCTCGTAGGTGGTCTTCTGATTCTGGCTGCGGTTCTTGATCAGTTCCAGCTTGCTGCTTCTGGAACCGCAGTTGGTAACGCAGAGTGTGGCATCGTCATGGTACTTCTGGAAGGTGGTCATACCCTTCTCGAAAAGCTTCTGCTCCTTATCCATGGCAAGGGTCAGCGCTTTATTGGCAGCATCCAGCTGTTTCTGCAGCAACGGACGGCTCTTGTCATCCGCAGGAAGCTTATCCATAATATTCTGGATAGACGCCACAGTTCCCTCCAGGTCCAGCACATCCTGCATTGCATTGACGATATCATCCACCTCTCTGCCGATACCGTGCTTAAAGCATTCGTCCGCCGTGGAATTGATCCGGATGCTCTGGTTATAGCCCACATCATATTCGATTACCTGGCGCTCTGCATTCGGCGTAAGGTAGGTATCATTATATATGACAGGGTCTGCGCCGTTTTCCCCTTCTGCTTCGCAATAGAAATAGTGCTCCGGACGCAGATCTCCCTTCTTCCATTCGCTCTTATCATAGGTAACGCGGATTTCGGCTTCGTTTACAGTAGATGTAGCCTCGCTGTCCTTGGTCCCCATCAGGGTTCCGTAGCGGTTCTTCCCCAACAATATTTCGCCGGTCTCCGGAATATAGACGATGGCATCGTCGTTCTCGGCGGCGTAAACGTAAGGGTCTTCGTAGGAATGCATCAGGGTAATATCCCCGCCGCCTTCCGCAAAGCCGCCCCATTCTACCTTCTTAAGAGTAGTAGGATCCGTAAACTCAATCTTCGGGCCGCCTTTTAAATCGGCAAAACCGGTCTTATTCGTTGTCCAGTCAGTTCCCCACGTACCTCCTATTGCCCCGGAAATATCAGTAAAGTTATTATTAATCAGAGCAAAGTCGGCTGCATCACCTATCTGCATGATTGTAGCGTTGTCAGCCAACATACTGTTATTTGCCTTCAACTTGTCGTTAATTTCCTTGTAATAATCCCCCAAAATCTCCTTCGGATTATCTTCCCAGGACTTCAACTTATCAATGGCTTCCTGATCCGGCGGGGTTTGTGACTCCATATCCGTTACCACTGCATCTACAGCCTTCTTAAGTTCCGCCTTCTCGGCATCACTCAGATTCCCCAGATCCACATTCCCGATCTGCACGCCTGACGCCGCCAACGCCGTATTCACAGCCGCCGCATTCTTGGTGACATCATCCACCAGCCCGTTCTGCGTCTTCTTCAAATCCTCATACGCCTTGCCGTAATCCGAACAGTCATTATACGCCAGCCTGATCCGATACACCTCCACGGAGGAGATATCGTCCTCATCCACATCAATATTCTCATAGGTACTGGAGTTGATCTCCTTGAGCTTATCCGTATCCACCTTTATTACGGAATCAATGGCGCCCTTGTCCAGCTGCTCGGTGATGGTATAGTTCTGCTGCATTGCTTCCAGGAAACTGAGGGAAGTATCTGTCCGGTACCCGGTAAATACATATCTGCCCGCATAATCCGAATCGCCGGTGGCATAAATGGATTGACCCAGATTCTGCATTTCTTCCAGAATAATCTGGCGGTTCTGTGTATTCAGATAGCTGCTCACAGCCTTCTCACAGCGGGATTTCATACTCTTGATAATGTCCGCAAGGCTGGATATGGCATCCTCCGTCACCTTCAGCCAACTCTCCGCATCGGGAATATTTTTGGTATAATATTGCGTGATCTCTGTCACATTGCTGCGCAGGCGCAGAGCCCTGATAGCCACCACCGGATCATCGGAAGGACGATTGATCTTCTTCTGGCTGGACATCTGGGTGCTCAATTTATCCTGGTATATCTTATTTGTATTAATGTTCGAGAGATTATTGCGTTGCATAATCCGATTTGTTATTCTCATATAATTCTCCTATTCCAGTTCCGTGTCCGAACGGAATGAGCCCCTCCCTGCAGAGGAATTCCGGCCGCTTTGGACATGCGTCCGTATTTCCTCTGGGGCTCATTCCATTCCGACACTGCTTTCCAGTTCCGTGTCCGAACGGTTTCTATTTTTTATACACCGGTCTGAAGAATCAGTCTGTCATAAATTTCCGACAATGTCTGAATCATCTTCGAAGCCAGGTTATATCCGTTCTGATATCTTACCAGATTCACTGCCTCTTCATCTTCATCCACGCCCGAAATAGAGAGACGCTGGCTGTCGATGGAATAGGCAATATCACAGTAGCTCTTGTAAAAGGTCTCTGCCCGTCTGGCATTCAATGCCACGTCGGCAAGGATGCACTGCAGGAATTCCGATGCCGAACTGCCCCGGAAGCTCATCTTCCCTTTGTTCGTAGCCAGATCCTTGATCTCGGAAATGAGGTCGTTATTCTCCACGCCGTCCTCAGCCTTCTTCTTATTGGCCAGGAGGCTGGGATCGTTCTCCATGGTGGAAGAGACATTGAAATTCTTCCCCGTCACCAGGTAGTAATTGTCATTGCCCGTTACATTCTTTCCTACGCTTACGGAGAGGACAGCCGCTTCTTCCGCTTCCGCCTGGGTCAACTCATTACCCGGCGTCAGGTTTGGATATTTCGCAGCATCCGTCACCTGCGCCATCAGCTTATCTACTCTATCCTTGTAAGCTTCCTTCGATTCCTTATCATACCGATAAGTCTTCAGCGCCTCTATACGGGCCTCTTTTTCCGTCATGCCGTTCGCCACCATCGTATTTACCCTGGCCAGATACTCCTCCACAGTCTCGCCGGAATGGTCCTCAAATACATACTGCCCATTTTCCGTGACCATATCCCCTGTAAAGAGATCGATTCCCGGCGTAGTGCCCGAATAGCCGCTTCTCAGGATATCATTAAACTTCTGGGAAAAGGTTCTCACCCATTCGTTCATTTGCATCATATAGTAAGGCACGCCCTGATAGCTGAGATCTGTGCCCACCGTAGCGTTTTTCCCCACTCTGTCATTGGTGACACGTCTGTCATTCAGACCGCCGTCCTGTTTAGTGGCGGACATGGTAAAGGTATAGGAATACACCGGTTCCCCCTTGGCATCATAGCGTACGCTGTATGTCCAGGAATCGTAATAATATTCCTTACCGCCCAGGTTGATGACGCCTCCGTTTTCGGACAGATTACATTTATTGAGATCCGTCAGATAGTGCCGTCCGACTTCCACGGTAACCGTATCCTTGGTAATCTGGCCGTCCTGTACCGTCCCCACTTCCGTAACATTTCCCGTAAAATATTCGCTGTTATTTCCGTCCCGCATATCCACCAGGCCTCTCAGCGCACCGCCCATGGAAGCATTGTAGAGATTGAATTTGGATCCGTTTGCCCAGTAGACATCATAGAGTCCGTCCACATCGGTCTGGTTCACCTTTTGATCCGTCGTCCTGGCCACGCACTCCATCCTGTTATACTCGTTCCCGTCCACAAGCACCTGACCGCCGGCGATCTTGACTATGAAACGATGCGCCTGTCCCTCACGGGTGGGGTTATTGGGATCCATAAGGGAAGTCTCCGAGATCTCCACGTCCACAACCTCCGAGAGCTGATCCAGAAGAAGCTCCCTACGGTCCCGCAGCTCATTTGCTTTCATATTGCCTGACAGTTCTATGGTATTGATCTGCTTATTCAGAGTAGCAATCTCGCTGGCAATGGAATTGATCTCGTCGATCTTGACCTTGATCTCCTGATTCACATCCTTTTGCAGCTTCTCCAGATTGCCTGCCACGCCGTTGAAATAATCGGTCAGGGAACCTGCATACCCCACGAACTGCTTCTTGACGGAATTGTCGTCCGCATTGTCCATCCACGCCTGAAGCCCTGTGATCATCAGCTGATCGAACACGGTCTTGAAGCCCGCATTCTGGCCGTTGTCATCGAAATAGTCTTCTATCTGCTGCATATAATACTGCTTCTGACCGTAGTCGCCTACCTTGGCATTGTTTACCCAATATCTGGAATCATAGAATTGATCCCTGATTCTCTCAATGGACAGCACATCCACGCCGGCGCCGGCGCAGCCGTATGTCTGGAATACCCTGATGGCATTGGCCGCCTCCTGGGTCACCTGCTGTCTGCTGTAGCCCAGTGTCTGCACATTGGCGATATTGTTGGAAGTCGTATTCAATGACGCATTGCTGGCCAATAATCCTGTATATGCAATATTTAATCCGAAAAATTGTGATGGCATATATGATTCTCCTTTTTCTCAAACCTTAGGAATCGTGTAACGCTTCCTTACACACCAAGCGTACTGAGCAGATGCTCCAGCATCTCGTCGATGACATTGATATAACGGCTGGATGCGTTATACGCATTCTGGAACTTGATCATGTTGGACAGCTCCTCGTCGGAGGAAACGCCAGCCACCTGCTCTCTGGCGGCATAGATCGATTCCACTGTCCCCTCCTGATTCGTATAGATGCTCCGGAAAGCATACCCGGAATTGGCCACCTGTGCCACCAGATCATCGTAGTAATCCACAAATGTGGCTTTCTTCTTCACATTGGGATTCAGAGAATAATCTTCCTTCAGGAACGCGTCTTTCAGGGCTTCCGCAGTGGCTTTGTCCTCGGAACCGTCCTCTAAGCGGAACTCCAGCATGGAAGGCTTCTGCATCAGCTCATCGTCAATCTGGAGATTCTTGATGGAATAAAGTGTCTCTGCCTTCCCGGCGGCTTCTTCATTATAAATCCAGAAATCCCGCTCTTCCGTGCCGGTCACATTCCCCTGATCATCCGTCACATTCACCGTGGCGGTCACCTTCCGGTATCCTTCGGAAGCCACCTTGGCAAACATCTGAATAGGGCTGCCGTCGTCTTTGCGCATATAGCCGTTGGTTGTACTGTCGCAGTAAGCTTCCCCTTTTTTCACCAGCAGGTTTCCGTTCGCATCCTTTATATCGTCCTCCGCCACCTTCACCCCGGCAGCTCCGGCCAGGATCTCATTCACCTTGGTAGCCACATTGTGAATCAGCTGATCGAATTCCGCCTGGATATTCATGATCACCGACTGGGACACACCCTTGTATTTCTCCGGATCGGCCACGTCAGTGTAGTCGGCCCTGTGATCTCCTCTTGCCAGCAATATAGCCTTCAATCCGCCGATATCCGTATTCAGATCGGATGAGATCTCTTTGTTGAGATTAAAGACTTCCGCACCGTCGATATTGTACTCTCTGGTACCGTTGGGCAGGGTCTTAAATGTGGCATTCTGAAACCAGAACGGCGTATAGAAGCCTGTGGCATCATCTGTATGTAATCCGATTTCGTAATATTTGTCCCCTTTTACGAAATCCATCCCTTCGACTTTCACCCACACATTGCCGTTCACATCCTCGGCAAAGTCGATGTCCGCCATCTCTGCCAGTTCATCCAGTATCTGGTCTCTGGCATCTCTCATATCGTTGGCACTCTCAATACCGCCCGCCTCGATGGACCGGATGGCCTCGTTCAGCTTCGTCAGCTGCTTTCCGTAGGCATTAATCTTATCTACCTGATCCTTTACCTTTGCGTTCAGATTGTCCTGGTACGCACAGAAACCGTCGTACACCGCCTCCGCCCTCTGGACGAATTCCGCCGCTCTCTGCACCAGGAGTCCTTGTGTCACGGAACTGGCCGGATCCTTTGCCAATTCCTGAATCGCTGTCCAGAAGTCTGTCAATGTCCCCTGGAAAGCCTCTCCGTTCAGCTCTCCCAGCTGGCTCTCCACCTCTTCCATCACATCGGAAGACACCTGATAAAACATACTGCGCCCGGATTCCCTGCGGTATGCCTTGTCAAGAAAAAAATCCCTGATATGTTTTACCCTGGAATAAGTAACGCCCAAACCTGTCTGTTTGTTATTGACAGATTTGACGTCGACGGAAAGTGTAAGATAACTCCTGGAGGACTGCTGCACCTGCTGTCTGACATAGCCGGTGGTCTCCATATTAGAAAGATTATGCGCTGTGGTATTCAGCGCATTCTGACTGGTCTGTAATCCCGATGATCCAACATATAAACTACCCATTAATGGCATAACATTTACCTCTCGTTCTACAAGGATTATTGTGCCTTACGGCTACTGTTTTGCATCAAAATTCCCGCTGGCCGTGCCCATCTGGACACCGGAGCTGTACGCATCCCTGGTGTAATTCGCCGTCTCCGGCGCGGCCTTGGAAGCCTGCAGCAGATTCATCTCGAATTCCACCATTTCCAGTGCGTTTTCCAGTAATTCTTTATTCTGCTCGTTCACCCGGCGCAATTCCTGTACACTGCTGCGCAGTCTGTCATGAGCCTGCGCCAGCTGTGCCTGCTCCCGGGGCCTGGCTGACATCATCTCAACCAGATTGGAAAGCTTTAGATTTTCAACATCCTTGTTTAAAACGTTGGCAATGTCCGCAGTCACTTCCGCCCGTTTCTTCTCCAGACGGCTGATCCTGTCCACCACTTCCTGTTCCTCATCCGTGATTTTCTGCAAATTTTCCAGATTTGCACTGGCGATAACCTGTGTCTTCTTCTGAGACAAGGCCAAAAGCCCCTCATACTCATCGCTTTCCCGACCGAGCACGTCGATCAGGTTCTCCATTAAACTAGCCACAGGACGATCTACCTCATTTCCTCATTGAAGCTGTCCATTGCAGATACTTTCTCCATCAGCTTATCTGCAAAAGAAGCCGTGTCTACTTTATAGGTACCGTTCTGAACCTGCGCTTTGATGGGAGCGATCAATTCCTCCCTCACGTCAGGCACTCCGCAAAGCGCAGCCTGTGCCGCCCGGATTTCCTTTCCGAAATTGCTGAACTGCAGCTGGTCCGTATAGGTCGCGCTGCCCGTCTGGCGTACCTTATTCACCTTCTTCGTCTGGTATAATTGCTGAACCTGGTTATATGCTTCTATACGCATATCGGACTCCTCCCTCCCGAACCGAATTTCTCATATTAGCTAACTCTTATAAAGTTTATCGGCTACCGGTTCAAATACTTTAGCCTGTAAGACAAATTTCAATCTTCCGGCGCCTTCTACTTCTCTTTATAGGGCATTCTCCCACAGCTTTTCTTTTCCGTACAGTATCCGGCCACCTGACATTTCGGCACGAAATACTGCTCTGTCAGCTCCCTCCATTCTTCCGAGTATTCCGCCAGCGCATTGCTGATATCCTGCATCAGGAGCCGATATTCCCAGTATGCCCTGGTGCACAGCCTCTGATGCGACATTTCGATCAGATTCCGCACATTCCTCTTGTCCACCACCTTCGTGGACATGCCAAGGGGCAGGAGCATGGCCGCATCCTCTCTGGGAATCCCCCACTCTTCCTCCAGTCGGCTGCAGCTTTTGGCGATAGCAGCCATAGTATCCCGGTACAGCTTCTCCTCCGGCTTTCCTGCCACTGAGGGCGGTACTGTATATGAAAAATCTTTATAATTGATATAACGGGTGCTGGCCTGCAGTCTGGTTGGCGCGCCGCCGATATGGGTGTACCATTCCCGGATCACTCTGGCCGAATAGCCTTCCAATATCATCTCCACATTGACGTATTCCATTACACGGTGATGGCCCGATTTAATACAGTCCAGACCGCGGCGGTAATTTTTCTCCGGATCCCGGATGTCTCCGCCCCAGCATACGCCTGCCCGCTCTCCCATCAGGGTGATGGGGTTCTTTGTCGTTTCCTTTAATATCGTAATCATCCTGTTTTCTCCTGTCGCTTTTTAACGCCGAATCCCTCAGGACGGCATATTATCTTCTTAAATTAAACCATCTGCCGCCTGCGGTGTCAAGTATTAGTAAAAGAGGCAGGTAACCGTAAAGGCATGCCCACCGGGAACAACGGGAGTTATAGTTGATTTCTCTCCGATAATGCCTTATAATTTTGTATATAACAGCAACCGCCATCCGCAGTACCCATAGAACTTACGGACGCATTCTCTAAGCTGCCGGAAGTCCTATGCCGGAAATGGTACTGCGGAGGGCGGGGGCGGAACTGGAAATCAGCAACCGCCATCCGCAGTGCCCATAGGTCTTACGGACGCATGCTCTTTGCGGCCGGAAGTCCTATGCCGGAAATGGCACTGCGGAGGGCGGGGGCGGAACTGGAATAAGGAGATACAGTATGAATGAATTCAAACTCAACAACCGGCGGACGATTTTGGTAGGATTGGCCTTTCTGTCCATCTGCGCTTTCTGGCAGATGTACGACAGCGTCATCCCGCTGATCCTGCGGGAAACCTTCGGCATGGACGAGTCCCTGACCGGCATCATCATGGCGGCGGACAATATTCTGGCACTGTTTTTACTCCCCTTCTTCGGCGGGCTGTCCGACAAAACCCACACGAAACTGGGGCGCAGGACCCCCTATATTCTGGCCGGCACCGCCGGAGCCGTGATCCTGATGAACCTGCTGCCCGTGCTGGACAACAGTTACTCCAGACAGGCCGCGCCCTTTAAACTGGCCGCCTTCGTCATCGTCCTGGGACTGCTGCTGATCTCCATGGGCACCTACCGTTCTCCGGCGGTGGCACTGATGCCGGACGTAACCGCCAAACCGCTGCGGAGCAAGGCCAATGCCATCATCAATCTCATGGGAGCCGTGGGCGGTGTCCTGTATCTGGGCGTGGCTGCGGTATTATATCCCACCTCCAAAGTAGCGGATCTGGCCCATGTGGATTACCGGCCGCTGTTTCTGGTGGTTTCCGCAGTGATGGTAATTGCAGTTGCAATACTCCTTCTGACCATACGGGAACCTGCGCTGGCCGCCGAGAACCAGGAGCTGGAGCGCAGCCACCCAGAATGGAATCTGGCGGAAGATGACGGCAGCGGCACAGAGACACTTCCCCCGGCCGTAAAGCGCAGTCTGGCCTTCCTGCTGGCTTCCATCGCCCTATGGTATATCGGCTACAACGGCGTCACCACATGGTTTACCACCTATATTTCCCAGGTTATGGGAGAAGGTCTGGGCGGAGCCTCCACCTGTCTGCTGGTGGCTACGGCGGGAGCCA
>OFHM01000077.1_pt1 | contig 91426 bp, 104 predicted proteins | sample 1521311 | NCBI WGS metagenome assembly OFHM01 (sample SAMEA3504083, study PRJEB24116) | mouse gut metagenome | biome: mouse gut; feature: mouse-associated habitat; material: faeces | place: Denmark | collected 2011 | reverse complement strand
CGCCGTATTGGTGGAGCGCATCGTGCGCATGGTATGCGATGAGGCACATCCGGTGGACATAGACCGCCTGCTGGTGGTGACCTTCACCAATGCGGCGGCGGCGGAGATGCGGGAGCGCATCGCGGCGGGCATCTCGAAGCGGCTCACGGAGAGGCCGGACTCTGTCCACATCCAGCGCCAGTCCACGCTCCTGCACAATGCCCAGATTACCACCATCGACAGTTTCTGCCTGTTCCTGCTGCGGAACCACTTTAACGAAATCGGCCTGGATCCGGCCTTCCGCATCGCCGACGAGGGGGAGGTACGGCTGATGCAGGGGGAGGCCCTGGAGGAGCTGATAGAGGCTTCCTACGCCTCCGGCAGCGAGGCCTTCCGCTACTGCGTGGAGTTTTTCTGTCCCGGGGGGCGGGAGAGCGTCCTGGAGCAGCATATCCTGAACCTGTCACGGTACGCCGCCAGCTTCCCCTGGCCCGCCAGGTGGCTTAAGGAGCGGAAAGAGGACTATGGCGCGGCTTCGGTGGAGCAGATGTGCGCCAGCTCCTATGCCCTCTGGCTCAGGGAGCATCTGCGCCGCCTCCTGTCCGGATGCGTGGAGAAGCTGGAGCGGGTCCAGGAACTCTGCGAGGCGCCGGACGGCCCCTACATGTACGGAGAACTGGTGGACAGAGAGCTGGAGCAGCTAAAGGCCCTTGCCGCCTGCGATTCCCTGGAGGCGTATGCCGTCAGGCTTCCCGCCGTGAGCTTCGGCAGGCTGCCGGCGAAAAAGGATGAAAGCGTCTCCCCTATAAAACGTGAGCTTGCGAAAGCTATGCGGGCCTCCGTGAAGGACAGCATCCGGGACATGGAGGAGCGCTATTTTGCCACGCCTTTGGAGCTTGCGGCCAGGCAGGGAGCGGCATGTGCGGGCCCGGTGGGCACGCTGATCGACCTAGTGCTGGAATTCGACAGGCGGATGCAGGAGAAAAAGCAGGATAGAAAAGTCATAGATTTCTCCGACATGGAGCATTTCGCCCTGGGGATCCTGCTGGAGGGGGAGGGCGAGGAGGCCCGCCCCAGCGCCGTGGCATTGGAATACAGGCAGCATTTCGTTGAGATATTGACGGATGAATATCAGGACAGCAACCTGGTGCAGGAATATCTGCTGAAAGCGGTATCCGGCGAGGCGGACGGTAATTTCAACCGCTTCATGGTGGGGGACGTGAAGCAGAGCATCTATAAATTCCGCCTTGCCAGACCGGAGCTTTTTCTGGATAAGTACAAGACCTATGAGGAGGGGCAGGGGAATTGCCGCAGGATCGATTTGGCCAAGAATTTCCGCAGCCGCCCGGAGGTGGTGGACACCGTGAACGAGCTTTTCGGCAGGATGATGAGCCGGGATGTGGGCGGGATAGAATATGACCATAGAGCCGCCCTATATGCCGGGGCGGAATATCCGGAAAGCGATGGCTGCCACAGCGAGCTTCTTCTGGTGGAAAAGCCGGACAAAGGGGAAGAGGAGGATGCGAAACGCTATTGACAGCAAGCTCTGGATGGTTTTGACGCTTCTGGCTTACCTCGCCGCCCGGCGGCTGAAGCCGTCCGGCTGGGTTGCGCTCCTGTGGCTGGGGATATTGGCGCTGGAGCTTCTGGTGTATCTGTCCGGGTTCTGCTTCGCGCTGTATCAGCGGCGGAAGGAGAAGCAGCGGCGGAAGCTGGAGGACGCACAGCATGGGGAGGATGCGGGGAGCGGCCCAGCCCCGGTGGAAAAAAAGGGCTTCCCCTGGGGCAGGCTCTGGCTGGCCGCCTTTCTGCTGATGATTTTCAGCCCGCTCCTGCTGACCACACATTGGTTTTTCTTTGCGGTCATCCTCCTGTTCGGCCTGCCCCTTCTGCCCGTGCTGATTGCCGCGGTTGGATTCTGCGCCGCGGCGGAGGAACGAAAGAAAGAAAAAGAGAAAGGAGAGCTTCATCATGAGAAAAAATTCTGATAAAAAGAGCCACGGCCTGATGGGCGGCGTGCTCGCGGCGGTGCTGGTGGTGGGCTTTGTGCTGGTGCTTTTGGCCGCCATGTTTCAGGCCTTCGGCCCGGTGCTCCCCTTCCTGGGTGAGCTGGGCGCGGCAGTTGGGGTCATGCTGTTTTACGCCGGGGCGGTCCTGGCCGTGGGGATCGGCGTTGTAGCGGCCCTGTACCAGCGTTGGAAGGAAATTCAGGGAGGAGAAGAGGATGAAGCCAAAAGTAATTGTCATAGCAGGTCCAACTGCTTCTGGAAAGACAGCATTGTCAATTGAATTAGCCAAAAAGATAAAGGGAGAAATTATTTCGAGTGATTCAATGCAAATTTACAAAGATATGGATATTGGAACGGCAAAGGTAACAGAGGCAGAAAAACAGGGCATTAAACATTATTTAATAGATGTTGTTGCGCCGAATGAAAGATATTCGGTATCTGATTTTAAAAAAGATAGTGAAAAAGCAATTGAACAAATCTTAGCCAAAGGAAAAGTGCCGATTGTTACAGGTGGTACAGGGTTATACATTGATTCTTTGATTTATGGAATTGAATATCCAGAAATGAATTTCGACCCAGAATATCGAAATAAGCTGATACAACAAGCAGAAACAGAAGAAGGTCTAAAAATACTGTATGACGAGGCAATGAAAATTGATGCCAAAGCAATGGAAATCATTAGTCCAAATGACAAAAAACGAATAATACGTATATTAGAAATTTTTAAAGCGACTGGAAAAAATAAGACAGAACAGGAAAGATTGTCTAGGTTACAAGGTACAAAGTATAATTTCAAGGTTTTTGCAATGGATATGGCGCGTGAGAAATTATATGAAAGAATTAATCAGCGTGTTGAGATAATGTTGGAGCAAGGATTAGTTCAAGAGGTAAAAGATTTGAAAGCAAAATATCAATGTTTTCCGACGGCAATGCAGGGATTAGGCTATAAAGAAGTGGTAGAATATTTGGAAGGGAAATGTACAAAAGAAGAAATGGTAGAAAAAATAAAGCAGGAAACAAGGCATTATGCCAAAAGACAATTAACATGGTTTCGAAAAAACAAAGAAACTGTGTGGTTAAATGCAGAAGACGGCATACAAAATAATGTGGAAATTATTTTGGAGGGATATAAAAATTGAAGGATGAAGGTAGCAAATTAAGTTTTGGGAAAGTACTTATAACCGTTTTGGCAGTAGGGATAATGGTTGTCATAATTGAAAAAGGAATTGATGTTTTGAAAAATTTATCACAAATTTGTGTGGTAGAAAATGGCTCTTTACGATTTGAAGAAACAGCAGAAGGCTATATTTTGCGTGAAGAAACAATTTTGCAAGGGGAAAATTTCAAAAATGGAATGGCCCAAATTATTTCAGAAGGGCAAAGAGTGGCTAAAAATGATGCAGCATTTCGCTATTATTCAAAAGGAGAAGAAGAAATTTTAAACCAGATGAAAAATTTGGATGATGAAATCAATGTAGCCATAGAGAACAGTGGATTAATGATATTTTTTTCAACCGATATTACTAATTTAGAAGCACAAATTCAAAAAGTAGTGGATTCTATGTATTGTATGAACGATTTGGAAAAAATGCAAGAAAAAAAGGCTGAATTGGATACTTATGTATCCAAAAGAACCAAAATAACAGGAAATTTAAGTCCTGCCAATTCGCATGTGAAATCGTTGATTGAGAAGCGAAATGAATTAGAACAACAATTAAATAATGAATCAGAAGTGATAACAGCACCGTCATCAGGTTTAATTTCTTATCGTGTTGATGGATTGGAAGAAATTTTGCGGTGTGGATGATTTTAGTTATTTGAATACAGAATTGTTAGAATCATTACATACAAAATCTGGAGCAACAATACCAACCCATGTAGAAAAGGGAAAAGTGATTAACAATTTTGAATGTTTTATTGCTTGTGTGATGGATACAGAAAAAGCTTCAGTTGCAAAAGTTGGTGATTCTGTCATGCTTCGCTTGCCTTCTTCGAAAGAAGTTGAAGCAACCATTAAGCATATTACAGAAGAGGAAGAAAGTCGAGTTATTGTATTTCGTATTACAGAATGTGTGGAAGAATTGGTAGAATATCGAGAAATCGCAGTGGATGTAATTTGGTGGAATTATAATGGATTAAAAGTTAGCAATATGGCGATTTTAGAGGAAAATGATATGAGTTATGTCGAAATTAGCAAAGCAGGTTATATTGAAAGAATTTATATCAAAATCTCAAGACAAAATGATACGTATTCTATTGTAAAGAATTACACAGATGAGGAATTGGCAGAATTAGGGTTTAGTGAAGAAGAGATAAAAAACCGTGAAGAATTAAAAGTATATGATGAAATATTGTTGCATTAATATAACAAAAATGTAACAAAACAGACAAAATATTACAGGAATATTAAGATTATGTTACAAATACAAAAAATAGGAAAAAGGTATTGACAATTTTCCAAAAAAGTTAGATACTATAGATATGTTATAACACGAAGGAGAAAAATTTAGGAGGTTAAAAAAGTGTCAGGAACAGCAATTAAAAAATTTATGAATTATTTTTGGGGCGAAGAAGAGCCAGTAGAGGAATATGATGAGGAATTAGAAAATGTTGATTATGGGGAAGATTATATAGAAGAAGAGGAACCACAAGGTGAAACCTTAAATATCTTCAAACGAAGAAATAAAGTAGTAAGCATTGCGCAACCACAACAAATCAAAATGCAAATTTCAAAACCAACAAGTTTTGAGCAAGCGATTGATATTATTACACAACTTAAAAATAAAAATTCTGTTGTGATTAATCTAGAATATGTTAGTAAAGATGTTGGAAGAAGAATTGTGGATGTTGTAAGTGGTGCTGTCAAAGCATTGGATGGAAATATGGAAAAAGTTTCGAATTCCATATTTGTAATTGCCCCATACAATTATGATATAGAAAATCAATTTTCAAAAGAAAAATTGGATGGAAAATTTTCAGCTTCTTGGATGAAGTAATGAAAGTAGGAGGAAGTGTTATATGTTAACACCGTTAGATATAGAAAACAAAAGATTTACCAAGACAATCAAAGGTTATAACGTAGACGAAGTTGACGATTTCTTAGATCAAGTTACTCTAGAATACGAAAAAATTTATAAAGAAAATGCTGAGTTCAAAAGTAGATTCGAAGAACAAAACAAGGAACTGGAACATTATAAAACAGTAGAACATACCCTACAAAGTACGCTACTTATGGCACAATCAACAGCAGAAGATATTAAAATGATGGCACAAAAACAAGCTGACCAAATTGTTGCAGAAGCAAAAAAAGAAGCACAAAAAATGGTAGAAACCGTTAATCAAGATGAAGTAGAAATTCGCAGAAAAACGGAAGAATTGAAAAAACAATTCGAAGTATATAAAGCTAAAATGGAAGCTTTACTAATATCACAATTGGAATTATTACAGGATAAAGATAGCAATAGCAACAATGAATAAAAAATTGTCTTTATGGCAATTTTTATTGCATAAATCAAAAAAATTTACATAAAAGGGGTGATGGGAAAATAAAGCTGAAAAGTAGAGAAATTAAATAATGAAAAGTTGTTTGATTTCTAAAGTATCAAATGAAAAATAAAATTAAAAAGGAGATTTGAATTATGAAATTCAAAAAATTAATTGTTATTCTTATACTTGCAATACTTTTGGCAACGCAAATTGAATGGAGTGGATTTAGAAGCATGAAATTTGCGACAGGAAGTCAAAGTATGGCAGAAAGTCAAGTAAATGGAACATTCCATTATGATCAATTGACAGAAGAAGCTAAAAAAATATATCAAGCAATGTATAATATGTACACAGAAGGGATTTTCAAAAAAGGAAATCAAAGTTATGACCTTGTAGAAAGAGGTATTTTTACAGAAGATGAAGTGAGAGAATATGAAAATGGAAATGCAACTTTAACAACTGCAATGAATGCTGCAAGATATGCTTTCTATGCAGATTATCCAGGAGTTTTCTATGTAAACTTCCAAAAACTTTCTATTAGAATCACCAAAGATGCAGATAATCACTATCATGCAAACCTTGGTTCAGGAAGATTTGCTAATTACTATATAGAAGGTTTTGAAAATGAAACACAAGTACAAGAAGCAATTGATGCTTTTAATACTACTGTAAATGAAATTGCAGAAAAAGCTAAAAACGTAGAAGTAACCGAAAATCAAAATCAAGTAGTAGAACAAATTAAATTAGTGCATAATGAAATTATCAATAATACAGGTTACAGATTGGAAAGCGATTGTGTACCTGGAAATGAAGGATTCATTTCTACACCTTATGGAGCACTTGTTAAAAAAGAAGCTGTATGTGAAGGTTATGCAAGATCATTGAAAACAATTTTAGATAAAGTTGGAATTAATTCAATCTTAGTACAAGGAACCCACCAATCAGAAGGTGCAGCAGCTGTTCCTCATATGTGGAATTATGTTGAAATTGAAAAAGAAACTGTTGCAAGATCAACTGAAAAAGTTTGGTATGCAATTGATGCTACATTAGATGATCCATTCTTACGTGATACTACAATGGATTCAACAGATCCAGATTTTGTGCCAGGAAGTGATATACAAGAAGGTTTTGAAAACACAAGATATTGCATGGTTGGAGTAGAAACAATGCAAATAGAACACGTTGCTATGGAAACTGTAGAAGCTGCTGGAAATTATACCTTTAAATATCCAGAATTAAGCTTAGAAGATTATGGCGTTGATTTTATAACAAACGTAAATGGTTTATTAGTAAAATTTAAACAAGAAGGAACAGAGACAGAAGAATACAAATCAGGAGACTTTTATATTAGCTATAATAATAAAGGTTATGCAGAAGCAGTTAAAGAAGGAAAATATATATTAATTAAATATCATGAATACAAACCTGGTGATGATGTTTGGATTGAAGGTAAATGGGGATATATGAACCCAGAACTATATGTACCAGGTGCATTTAAAGATTATGAAGATCACCTATATATATCAGTTCCAAATTCAGAATATATGGAATTTGCAGTAACAACATTAGAACCATCAGAAGGATTAGCAGGATACACTTATCAAGGTGATGAAAGTGATTTTGTAGCTGAATCAGGAAAACTATATAACCCAAATGGAACCTATAAAGCTCCTCCATATATAAAATATCAAACACCAGTAGCAACAGCATCACTTACAGTAGGACCTACTTATCATGTTGATGTTACTTATACTGATGATTTAGTATTAGCTGACGGAGCAACAGAAGCTGGTTATAGAATGGAATCAACAGGAGCAACAGGTGTTGCTGAATCAAAAATAGAAAACTTTACTTTTGATGGAAAAAATAGAATAACATTTGATTTGACATTTAGTAAAATGTTTGCAGATGACGATGCTATGTATAGAATTTATATAACAGGTTTAGTAGGGAAAAATAGTAATAAAGAACCAAACTACATCTCTTATGGAGCCTATAATTTAATTGCATGTTCTTATAGTATGAATGCAGCAAAAAGTTGGAATGTATTTGCTAGACCAACACTTCTTGAAAATGCTGATTTATCAATGAATGGCTGGGTAACAAGTGATGGAGAAGCAGTATCAGAGAAGTTAAAAAGTAGAATTGCATTAGTAGCAACAAGAACAACTCAAGCTGAAAAAGAAACAATGGATAATTTAATGGAAGATGAATTAGGTGATAAAGAATTAATTACAAGTCAAACCTATAATATTTCATTAAATGTATGTAAAAAATATGTTGTAAAAACAGGCCATAAACTAAGATTATCTCTTGGATTCCCAGCAGGCTATGGACCAGATGATGCAGGAGTAACGTTTAAAGCATATCACTTTAAAAGAGATGCACAAGATAATGTTATAGGCGTGGAAGAAATTCCTTGTGTTATAACACAATATGGATTAGTTGTTACATGTGATGCTTTCAGCCCATTTGCTATAGCAGTAACAGAAAATGATGGAACAGAAGAACAAGAAAAATCAGTTATTGTATCTGCTTCAGAAGGTGGTCAAGTGGAAGGCGCTAACAGAGATGAAGGAAATATCGTTACTTTAGCAGAAGGTGAATCTGCCACACTTAATATAGTACCAGAAGCTGATTATGAAATTGAATCTGTTACAGTTTGTGGTGACAGCATTGAAGTAACAAACAAAGATACAATGAGTATTACATTAAATTATGATGATATAAAAGATGGAAATCGTATTGTAGATGTAAAATTTGTTGCAAAAGAAGTTGTTCAAAAAGAAGAAGAAAAAGGTGAAACAGTTGTTACACCAAAAGCTACACCAGCAACAATAACAATGCCAGAAACCAAAACAGTAGGAATCAATAAAACATTAAAAATTGAACCAACTGTGACAGAAACACCAGGTGTTCAAACTTACCAATGGTATAAAGATGACAAAAAATTAGAAGGAAAAACAAACAAAGTATTAGAAATTCAAAATATAGCAGAAGAAAATGCAGGAACTTATGTTTTAAAAGTAACAACAACAGTTGATACAGTAAGTGAAGAAGTTGAAAGTGATCCTTGTGTTGTATCAATTGCAAGTTTCACAACTTCTATAGAAAAAGCTAATAATGATACTATTTATGCAGGTGACGAATTTGAAGTAAATGTAGGTATCGATAATTTCAAAAATATTGATAAAGGAATTATAACTTTTTCAGGACAACTAGAATATGATAAAAATGTTTTGGATAAAATAGAAATTAAAGAAAACCAAGAAGGTTGGAATCCAAATACAGTAAACGAAGATAACCTAAAATTTGTAACAGACAGAGATACTTATGCAACAGAAGGTGGAAATGTATTCACGATTAAATTTAAAGCAAAAGATACCATCACAACAGAAACTGCAGCTAAAATTGCTTTGAAAAATATTGTAGCAAGCAATGGTGATATAGATATTACCTCACCAGATGCAGAAATCAATGTTACAGTTTTAAAGAAACTTGAAGATATTACTTCAGATAAATATGAAATTGCAGATACAATGATTTCAAGAATTTTACCAGGTACAACAGTTGACACATTCAAAGGCAATATTGTAACAAATTTAACAATCAAAATAATTGACAAAGATGGAAATGAATTACAAGGAACTGATATAATTCCAACTGATTCAAAATTACAATTAGGAAATAATTTGGAATTTACTTTAGTTGTAACAGGTGATATTCATGCAAATGGTGAAATAACCCCAACCGATCTTGCGCAATTAAAATTACATTTTATTGGAAAAGAATTATTGACAGGTGCTAAATTAAAAGCAGGAGATGTCAATGGTGATGGAGACATTACACCAACTGACCTTGCACAACTTAAATTAGTATTAATTGGGTCAATGACAATTAAATAAGCAAAGGAGAGTTTATGAAAAAAATAGTAAAAATTAGTAGTTTAATTTTATTAAGCATTTTATGTATGATTACAAATGTGTATGCTGCTTCTTGTGATGTCAGTTTACAACCTTCTAGCAATAGTATTGCTAAAGATACTGAATTTTCAGTAAATGTGAATATGTCAAATATTCAAACCGATAATGCAGGAATCATTATTTTTTCAGGAAAATTGGACTATGATAAAAGTCAGTTAACATTATTAGGAATGGAAGGTCAAAATAGTTGGTCTACTCCTTCTTACAATGAAGCAAATGGAATGTTTGCTTGTGATAGAGGTTCACAAAACAAAAGCAATGAAACTATTTTCAAAATGAAATTTAAACTAAATAGCACTGCTACTTCAAATCCTACCATAAAATTAACAAACATTATTGCTTCAGATGGTGCAGATGATATTAAAGCAGCTGATGCGACTAAAACAATTACAATTTCAGGAGGAACAAAACCAATTACACCTCCAGATGACACAGATAATGATGGTGGTGATGTAACAAATCCTCCAACAACTAATACAGTCAATCCTGACCAACCACAAGAACCAAATGCTGGAGCAGATTCAGATCACAGCATCAAAGCCAATACAAGCAAAGACCAAAAAGAAGGCAATGCTATGAAAAAAGGTATTTTACCAAAAGCTGGTGCAACGAATGTAGTAGTAATTGTATTAGGTGCTGTTGGTGTTTTAGCAATCTTCTTCTATATCCGAATGAAAGTATTTGATCGAAACATGAAATAGTTTTTATAAAAATAGTAAAAGCCAGTTTTTAACTGGCTTTTACTATTTTTTTTATTACAATTATGTAATATTTTTTTTACAATATTACAACAATATTAAGTCTTTATTACATTTTGACAAATAGTATTGACTTTTTCCAAAATTGGAATAAAATGTAATTAATAAAATCAAAAATTGTAGGAATAGCCCCTAAAAGAGGAATCAACAATTTTGATAAATGTAATCTATGAGCAAAGAAAGGAGATTGGTGTATTTAAACCAGCTAAACAAACAGATGAGGATAATTAGTGGAAAACATAGAGGAACCAAATTATATACTTTAGAAGGATTAAATACAAGACCAACCTTAGATCGAGTTAAAGAACCGCTCTTTAGTATTTTACAAAATGAACTGCCAGAAGCTGTTATTTTAGACTTATTTGCTGGCAGTGGCGCATTAGGCTTAGAAGCAATTAGTCGAGGTGCCCAAAAAGCCATTTTGTGTGATAATTCAGACAAAGCAATCCACATAATTGAACAAAATGTGGATAAGTTAAAGTCAAAATCAGAAATACAAATTTTAAAAAATGATTATTTAAAGGCATTAGAAATACTAAAAACAAAAAAGGAAAGATTTGACATCATATTTCTTGATCCACCTTATAACACAGATTTTGCTGAAAAAGCATCTGAAACAATATTACAGAATGATTTATTAAAAGATGATGGAATTATCGTAATCGAAACCGATCGAAAAAAAGCTGTGATGCAAACAATGAATCAATTGCCGATGGTAGAGATTTACGATGAAAGAAAGTATGGTAGAGCTGAACTTCTATTTTTAAGGAAAAAGAGCACATTTAGAAAGGAAAATTAGTATGGAAATTTTTACACTTCTGGAAACACTAGAAGATATTTTGGAAAAAGGGAAAAATGTTCCTTTTACAGAAAAATGCATTGTGGAAAAAAATGAGTTATTAGATATTATAAAAGAAATTCGTTTAAATTTACCAGATGAACTAAAGCAAGCTAGATGGATTCGTGAAGAGCGAGAGAGAATCATTGCAGAAGCACAAAAAGATGCAGAAGATATTGTAAAAGAAGCAGAAAATAGAATCATTTCAATGATTGATGAACATGAAATTACCAAAAAAGCGTATGACAAGAAAAACGAAATCATTGCAGAAGCAAACGAAATGTATCGCGAATATAGCAAAGATGCGATTCATTATGCAGATGGAATTTTAAGCAATATTGAAGGAAATATGATAAAATTAGGAGAAACTTTAAGTGGTGTTGAAGAATCCATAAAAAGTGCATTAGAAACCATACAAAATAATCGAAAAGAATTAAAATAGTAAACCAATTATTCTGTAGGAGTTTCCTGCAGAATAATTTTTGAATAACGAAAAATAACTTTGACATATTTGTCAGATTATTATATGATAGAAAAGGAATAAGAGCAGATTGAGGAGGATGTTATAAATGGGAAGAAAACGTAAAAAAGTAGCGACCAAACGTCAAAAAAAGAAAAGTAGTAGTAATATAGATTTAGCTGTAATAAGTAGTTTCGTCATAGCCATATTGTTGATTATTTTAATTTATGGCGAAACTGGTACAATGGGACAAATTTTAAGTCCAGTTTTAGGAGGAATTATTGGAATTATTAAATATGTGATTCCTTTAGGCATGATCGGAATATCGATTTCACTTGCCAAAAATGATAAAGATTATTTGTTTTCAAAAATATGCCAATATTTCATATTTTTATCTTGCATTGCAGCAATGATGTCCATTTTTCAAGTTTCCAAAGGAAATTTAAGCATGGAAATGGAATTTAGTGATGCACTAGAACGAGCTTATGAACTTGGAACTACCAACATAGGTGGTGGAACGATTGGAACTGTCATTGCGTATCCCTTCATTTTATTACTTGGCATGTTTGGAGCCGCTGTTGCAACAACAGGAATTGCGATTATTATGTTAGTCTTCACATTTGGCTTAAAGCCAGCCCAATTTATCCTTGAAATATTAGATGCCTTAGAAGAAAGAAAAGAACAGAGAAATGAAGAATTAGAAGCATATCGTGAAGAAAGAATGGCAAGAATGAGACAACACAGCAAAGAAGAATTGAAACAAAATCAAAGACTACAAAAAGCAGCGAATAAAAAAGCTAAAAAATCCAAAAATACAGAATTTTACACCATTGATGATGATGACGATATTACACCAGAAATCAACGAAGATGAAATCACCATAAACCTAAACAATAAAAAAGCACAAGAAGTAGAAGACACACAAGATGAAACAATCTTTAGTCTATTTGGCAAAAAAAATAAGGCACCGAAAGTAGAAGAAATAGTTGAAGAAACAAAGCCAGAACCATTAAATCCAAATGAATTAGAAAGCAATTTATTTGTGCAAAAGGCAGAAGAAAAGGAAGAAAAAGTAAAAGAAGTTTTACAATTAGAGCATAATACGATTGTTTCCGAAGACGAAAATTATGAATTTCCACCAGTAGAATTATTAAAGCAAGGAACAGTAAAAGCATTAAAAGGAGGAAAAAAAGCATTAGCAGATACAGCAACTAAGCTTCAAAAAACATTATTCAGTTTTGGCGTTTCTGCCAAAGTGGAAAATGTTTCTGTTGGACCAGCCATTACACGTTATGAATTAAAACCAGCTGAAGGTGTTAGAGTAAGTAAAATAGCCAAATTGTCAGACGATATTGCACTCAATTTAGCAGCAGAAAGCATCCGAATTGAAGCACCAATTCCTGGTAAACAAGCAGTCGGAATTGAAATTCCCAATAAAGAAAAAGAAGTGGTTCATTTCCGTGATATTATTGAATCCACTGCCTTTGATGACGCAGAATCCAAAGTATCGGTAGCACTTGGTAAAGATATTTCTGGAGAACCAGTCATTGCCGATATTGGAAAAATGCCACACGTATTGATTGCAGGTTCTACAGGTGCTGGAAAATCAGTATGTATCAATACTTTAATTACGAGTATCATTTATAAAGCAAAACCAAGCGAAGTAAAATTAGTTATGGTTGACCCAAAAGTAGTTGAGCTTTCTGTTTACAATGGAATTCCTCATTTGTTAATTCCTGTTGTAACCGATTCCAAAAAAGCAGCAGGTGCACTTGCTTGGGCAGTACAAGAAATGGAAAATCGTTATCAATTATTTGCCACTAAAGGGGTAAGAGATTTAAAAGGGTATAATGCTTCAACTGGTGAAGAAGAAGGAAAATTGCCACAAATCGTTATTATTATCGACGAGCTTGCTGACTTAATGATGGTGGCTGCCAAAGATGTAGAAGATTCCATTTGCCGATTAGCACAAAAAGCCAGAGCTGCTGGAATGCATTTAGTCATTGCGACACAAAGACCATCCGTTGATGTTATTACAGGTATTATCAAAGCTAATATTCCATCTCGAATTGCTTTTGCGGTTTCTTCTCAAATCGATTCTCGAACGATTTTAGATATGGTTGGTGCAGAGAAACTATTGGGAAAAGGAGATATGTTATTTTATCCAATTGGAAGTGCCAAACCAACAAGGGTGCAAGGGGCTTTTGTATCTGACCAAGAAGTAGAAAAAATTGTTGATTTCATCAAATCAAATGGTGGAGAAGCAACGTACAACGAAGATATTCTAGAAGAAATTGAAAAAGCCAATAAATCCGATAAAGAAATCGAAGAAATTGATGAAGATGACGACACAGACCCATTTCTAGAAGACGCCATAAAAACTGTTGTTGAAGTAGGACAAGCTTCTACATCGTTTATTCAGAGAAGATTCAAAGTTGGTTATGCCCGTGCTGGAAGAATTATTGACCAAATGGAAGCAAGAGGAATCATATCAGGTTATGAAGGAAGTAAACCAAGACAAGTATTGATTACCATGGAACGTTTGCAAGAATTAAGTATGGCACAAGCACCAACATCTGGAGAAGCTAGTGGAGAATAAAAGTATGAGGAATTAAAAAATAATAAAAGTGCAAACTAGAAATAAAAAACAATTTTTAAAGAAGGAGCTAATGGATGGGATTTTTTTCAAAATCAAAAGACTATCACAATTTATTAGAAGAAATTTTAGATGAAAAAACCTTTTCATCGATTGCAAAAAGCTTATGCTTAAGTTTAGTCTATAAACTTGAAATTGCTTATAAAGATTATGCCAAAGTAAAAGTTGATTGCATAACAAAAGATGTTTTTTTGGAATCCATTTTTAGCGTGATAAAAAAGTATTGTGAACATATCAAAATTGTAGAGCCTGAGTCACATCAGGCTAATTTGCTTATACAAAATAAGGTGCAAGCACTAACCAATACCAAAGAAAGAAGCATTTTAGCGTACCCAACTGAAATTGCAATGTTAGAAGCCATTTGTGAGATTGAGCCAAAGTATTTTTTTATCGAAAAGAATTTTCCCAATCGAAATATTCTTCAAAAAATATTGGTAAAAGGTTATAAACAAAATACAATGGAAATTCTGAAAAATTTTAACGGCTGGTCTTGGGATATTGATATCCATGAAAAAATGGATTATATTGCACACATAATTTATCAAAATTTGATGATGATTATGGGAGAATCATTTTTGTGCGACTGGAGAACAGACCGAAAAGTGAAAAAAAATTATTTTTCTGACTTGAAAACCTTTATGAAAAAGGTAACAAAAAATGAAGATTACAATATCGCTTTAGGCAAAGTATTAAGTAGCTTAGCAAAAGGAGAAACAGGAAGAAACGAATTAATCGAATTACAAAAATGTTTTTTAAAGTTTATCAAACAAAAAATAGAACGAGTAAACTTTCGAGAAGAAATCATAAAAATGTTGTATCAATTACGACTTTATCAAAATCTAAATTTTGAAGATGGTAAATTAATAAAAGATTGTGATGAGCTAAAAAAACAGTGGGATGCTATTTTCAAATTAGTCATTACCAAAGCTTGCAAGTTAGGAATTTTGAAAATTATCAGTATGGATATTGAAACCAATTTTGAGATTTTCCGATGTATATTTGATACCAGAATGATTGATTTAGAACAAATCAAAATTTATTTAGAGATTGAAAATGAAACAATTTATCTGAAGGTTTATGACAAAGAAGTTTTTGAAAAACAAGAAACGATACATTGGACAGGAAATAAAAAAGACATTGTCATTCGAAAAAAGAAAGTGACAACCATATTTATTTAAGGAGGAAAAAGATGAAAATAACATTTTTAGGTGCCGCGCAAACGGTGACAGGTTCTAATTTTTTAGTAGAAGCAGCAGGAAAAAAGTTTCTAGTGGATTGTGGGATGTATCAAGGAAAGGTAACCCAAGAATTCGAGAATTCGGATCCATTTTTATTTGACATAAAAGAAATTGATTTTATGGTATTAACGCATAGCCATATTGACCATGCAGGACGTATTCCAAAGCTTTGCAAGGAAGGATATTCAAATCCGATTTATGCGCATAAAGCTACATGCGATTTATGCGAAATCATGCTTCCAGACAGTCGGACATATTCAAGAAGTGGAAATTGAATGGCAAAATAGAAAACGAAAAAGAGAAGGAAAAGAAGATTTACCACCATTGTATACAGCAGAAGAAGCATTTGAATGTTTGCAATATTTTGTGAGAGTAGAATATGACGAAATCGTAGAAATCGATGAAAACATCAGCATTCGATTTAACGACGCAGGACATATGCTTCGGTTCTAGCATTATTGAAATTTGGGCAAAAGAAAATGGAAAAACAACCAAAGCTGTATTTACTGGAGATTTAGGAAACAACGATTTACCATTATTAGATTCGCCAACCATGATTGAAAGTGCCGATTATTTAATCATGGAATCAACCTATGGAAACCGACTTCATATTCGAAATGATGAAAAAGCCAAATTGTTCTTAGACATTGTATCTAGCACATTAGACAATGGCGGAACCGTTGTTATTCCATCTTTTGCGGTGGGAAGAACCCAAGAAATTTTATACGAAATTGATAAATTGAAGGATGAATATGGACAAGATGAAGAATTTTATCAAAAATATCAAACGATTATGAATGCCCCCGTTTATGTAGATAGTCCGCTAGCTATTTCTGCAACTGAAATTTTCCAGAAAAATATGGATTTATTCGAAGATGAAATCAAGGAAAAAATCAAATCAGGAGACAATCCATTGGATTTTCCAGGTCTTCGTTTTACAAGAACAGCGGAAGAATCCAAAGAATTAAATGAAAGCAATGAACCAGCGATTATTTTGTCGGCAAGTGGTATGTGTGAAGTGGGAAGAATTAAGCATCATTTGAAGCATAATTTGTGGAATCCGAAAAGTACGATTTTATTTGTTGGTTATCAGGCGCCAGGAACGCTTGGAAGAAGCATTGTAGAAGGTGCTGAAAAAGTCAAAATATTTGGAGAAGAAATTGCAATAAATGCCAGAATTGAATACATAGAAGGATATTCTGGACATGCAGACCAAGAATGGTTACTCAATTTTGTGTATTCTTTTATCAACAAACCAAAACACATTTTTCTAGTGCATGGTGAAATCGAAGGGCAAGAGGCTTTGAAAGAGAAAATCGAAACAGAAACAGGAATTCCAGTCAGCATTCCAAGTTTTGGCGAAAGTTATGCATTAGAAGAAACGCCGCAGTTATTAGAAAGAGAAGAAAAATTTGTCAATTATGACCAAGTCTTTTTAAGATTAGATGTTTTAGATAAAATTGAAAAATTAAAAGACCAAATTGACGATATTGAAAATGTCGTAAAAGACGATATTAATATCAATGATATTGATGTGATTCATTTGAAAAATCGAATCGAGGAAATTCAAAATCAGATAGAGAAATTGATGAAATAATTTTTGGCGTAATTTGTCGAATGATTTTTCTTGTATTCTATTATTTTTCATAGTATACTATTGAACTAAACAAGGAGAAGCTAGAGAGTGGTTGCTACCTTTAATCTGTTTAGATTGGAGGTGATGCCATTGATAAATGAAATATTGCTTTTAAAATTATGTATTTATTTTTTGTACATATTACTTTTTACAGTCATTGTTGCATTTACTCTAATTATAATTCTAATTATGATTTTGAGTAAGCAAAATTAAAAGACCTCATCTCAGCTATTCCACGGTCGAGATGAGAGTCTTTTCTTATTCACGGTGGCAATCACAATAGAAAATTGTGACTCCTTGTTTAATTAATTATACTATATTTATCCAAAAAAGTCAAATATTTTTCACCAATTAATTTTTATTCTACCGTCACCGACTTTGCCAAATTTCTTGGTTTATCCACATCCAATCCTTTTTCCTTTGTAATAAAGTAAGCAAATAATTGAAGCGGAATAATCGCCAAAATAGGGGACAAAAACGAATTTATTTCTGGAATTTCAATGATTTTCGTAAAATTTGAATTTTCAAAATTCTGATTTGTAATCACCAACGTTTTTGCGCCACGCGTGATGACTTCCTGAATATTGCTAAGTGACTTTTGAGTCAATTCTGGAACTGTCAAAATAGAAACTACTAAAGTGTCATTTTCAATTAACGCAATTGGTCCATGTTTCAATTCTCCACTATAAAATGCTTCCGAATGAATATATGAAATCTCTTTCAATTTTAAAGAACCTTCAGCCGCTGTATTATAATCCAAACCACGTCCCAGGAAAAAGACATCTTTATTTTGATACACTTCTTTTGCAAAACTTTCAACATCATTCAAATTATTTAAAAGTTGTTCAGCTTTTGCTGGCAATTCTAAAATTGATTTTTTTAAATCATTTAAAATTTCGCTATTTTTCTCTAAAATTTCTGCAAAGTAAATAACCAAAATAGCAAGCAATGTAATTTGTGAAGTATAGGCTTTAGTAGAAGCAACTGCGATTTCAGGTCCTGCATGGGTAAGAGTAACAAAATCGGCTTCACGCGTAATAGAACTTCCTTCTACATTAGAAATAGCAAGTGTCGTGGCACCTTTTGATTTCGCCAACTTTAAAGCCGCAATCGTATCAGCGGTTTCGCCAGATTGGGAAATGAAAATACATAAAGTATGTCTATCAATCAAAGGATTACGATAGCGAAATTCAGAGGCAATATCTACTTCGGTTGGAATTTCACAAATATTTTCGAACATCGTTTTAGCTGTCAAACCAGCATGCATAGCTGTACCACAAGCAACAATATAGATTTTATGAATGGTTTTTAAAAATTCTTTTGTAAAATTTAACTCATCAAATTGACAAGGATATTCTGCTTGCAAATGATTTCCAATGGTTTCACGAATTGCGGTTGGTTGTTCATAAATTTCTTTTAACATAAAATCTTCATACCCGTTTTTTTCAGCAGAAGTAGCATCCCAATCAATGCGTGTGATTTCTTTTTGGATTGGATTTAAGTGTGCATCAAAAAATTTCACTTCATGTTTGGATAGAATTGCAAATTCATTATCTTTTAAAAGATAAAAATTACGTGTTGCATTCAAATAGGCTGGAATGTCTGAACTAATAAAATTCTCATCTTCGCCTTTTCCAATAACCAGCGGACTATCTTTTCGAACGACTAACATGTTGTCAGGAAAATAAGTACATAAAACACCAATGGCATAACTTCCTTTTAATTGCTCACAAGCTTGATGAACAGCCTTTAAAAAAGTTTCTTTTGTAGGATTTTCTTCTTTCGAAAAATAAAAATGAATCAAATTCGGAATGACTTCTGTATCTGTTTCGGATACAAAAGAATAACCATTTTCTTTCAAAAAATTCTTCAATTCAGCATGATTTTCAATAATGCCATTATGTACAACCGAAAAAGTATTAGAAGCATCATTATGAGGATGGGAATTTGTAGAAGAAGGTTTTCCGTGTGTTGCCCAACGAGTATGTGCGATTCCAATGGTTCCCTCCAAAGTTTCTTGCTTCATTAATTCTGATAAATCTTTCACTCTTCCTTTATTTTTTAATGTTTTAAAACGTTCCTGTTCCATAATCGTAAGTCCAGCAGAATCATAACCACGATATTCCAAATTAGTTAATCCGTCGATTAAAATTGATTTTGCTTTTCTATTTCCTATATATCCAACAATTCCACACATAAAAAATCTCCTTTTTATTGTAATTTATACTTATTATATATGTCGAATGTGTTTATTTTGTGAAATTTCGAAAAAAAATTAGACATAGAAAACATTTTATGATATAAATAAATAAAACAACCATGATGAGAACAAAAGTAAAGGAGGAAAATTATGATTAAATTTAATTTTGGTCATTCCAGCATTAATGAAAAAGTCTTTCAGCAATATAGTCAGGAGATTGCAAAAATTCATAATAAGTTGAATCAAAAGGCGAATCAAAAAGGGGAATTTTTAGGTTGGTTAGAACTTCCAACTAATTTTGACAAAGCAGAATTTGAGCGCATTCAAAAAGCAACGAAAAAGATTCAAAAAGATTCAGACGTATTAATTGTGATTGGAATTGGAGGTTCTTATTTAGGCGCTAGAGCAGTTATTGAAGCATTAACAAATTCATTTTATAATTTGCAGGCAAAAGCAAAAAGAAAAACACCACAAATTTTATATGTAGGAAACAACATAAGTCCAGTTTATATCAATGATTTATTAGACTTCATTGCAGACAAAAATGTTTCCATAAATGTGATTTCAAAATCAGGAACCACAACCGAACCAGCAATTAGCTTTCGAATTTTCAGAGAAGTATTAGAAACAAAATATGGCGCAAAAGAAGCCCAAAAAAGAATCTATGTAACCACTGATAAAGAAAAAGGCGCTTTGAAAACATTAGCCACCAAAGAGAAATACGAAACTTTTGTCATTCCAGACAATGTTGGCGGTAGATTTTCTGTTCTAACCGCTGTTGGCCTATTACCAATTGCCGTTGCTGGTATTGATATTGAAAAATTAATGCTAGGAGCCAAAAATGCCCAAGATAAATACAATGACCCAGAAATCAAATACAATGATTGCTACAAATATGCACTCATCCGAAATCTACTATACCAATCTGGAAAAACAATCGAAATCCTAGCCAATTATGAACCTAAATTGCACTATTTTACCGAATGGTGGAAACAACTTTATGGTGAAAGTGAAGGCAAAGACAAAAAAGGAATTTTCCCAGCAGGTGTCGACTTAACAACTGATTTACATTCTATGGGACAATACATTCAAGATGGACAAAGAAATTTAATGGAAACCGTTTTAAAAATTCATACCAATTCATCTGAAATTACAGTTCAGCCAGATGAGCAAAATTTAGATGGTTTAAATTATTTAGCAGGCAAAGAATTGGGGTATATTAACAGCAAAGCTATGGAAGGGACCATACAAGCCCATGTTAATGGAAATGTACCCAATATGCTAATCGAAATTGAAAAATTAGATGAAGAAAATATAGGCGAATTATTATATTTCTTTGAAAAAGCAGTTGCTATATCAGGTTATTTACTAGGCGTAAATCCATTTAATCAACCAGGAGTAGAGGAATACAAGAAAAATATGTTTAAATTATTGGAAAAGCCAGGTTATTAGAAAAATGAAGAGAGAGCATAAATTTAGTATTTTGTCAAGTTGACATAAAACTAAAAATGTGATATAATTAAAGATAGGGCTAAAAAACGGAAATCATTTTATGATTTCCGTTTTTTCTTAAATTTCAATAATTTTATGTGTATAATCCAAATTAGCAATTGGTTCATTTTGATAACCTAAAGTATAAACATTCGTAGCAAAGATGTCTTTTGAAAGCAAGTTTCTTAAATGGTTATCGGTTGTGCTTTCCATAAATTTTTTGACCGAAATAATGATATGAGCTTTTGGATTTTGTTTGGCAATAGCAGAAATAATTTTTTTGCCATGCTTATTGAATCCAAGAACACGAACATAGGGCGTAATTCTTTTGGCAATGTTCATATCCTTTTGAGAAATATTCAAAAGAGCATAAAGCAAAATACGTTGAATACGAGTTGTGGTAAAGCGTTTTGATTTAATATGGTCAATCAGGTCGGTTAAGTGATTGCAGTGATTGGCAGCTAATTTAATTTTATTTTCTAATCCTTCGGAAACATCTGGTAAAGCAGCAATTTCAGGAAGTGTCATGCGACGCAGACAATAAATAATTTCTTTTTCAAAAACAGCTAAATGGGGGATAATTTTACCATCTTGTTTTTGTTTTTCAAGCAATTCATAAGTTTCAAAAGGAACAAGCGTATGAATATTTTTCTTTTTTTGCAACAAATTACGAATCGCTGTACTGCTGGCAATTCCTTGTTTTATGGTAGTAGAATTATGGTCACTGTATTCTCGCTTGATTGTAATTGGTTTTATGGAAGATTTGTATTTTTTAAGTGCCTTTAAATATTCAATTCCTAGAATATTGTTGGGACTATTTAGTGCTTGTTTATAAAGTGCATTTTCACCTAAAAAATCCATAAGTGCCATTTCGCGAGCACGAGGATAGGAAATGCCAGTTTTTAGGTGTTGATGAATCAAAAAAGAAAGTTCTTTTGGTTCTTTATACAAAAGATGTGCCAAATTATTTAAAGGTTCTAGTTCACCAAGTTCGCTACCAAAAGACAAATAATCTACAATTCCTAAACTGTTTAAAATTTTGACAGCGCCTTCTGCAAAATTTTCGGCACTTGAAATAGCGTAAATGGTAGGCAATTCGAGAACAATATCAAACCCAGCTTGGAGTGCCATTTCTGCTTTGGTCCATTTGTCAACCAAAGAAGCATCACCACGCTGTACAAAGTTCCCACTAATAATAGCAATCGAAAAATCTGCTTTGGTTAGTTGTTTTGAAAAAGTTAAATGTTTTAAGTGTCCATTGTGGAAAGGGTTATATTCAGAGATAATTGCTAAAATTCCACTCATAAAAAATTCACCACCAATCTTGTAAAATTTAATAATTACTGATATAATATCATAAAGTAAAAGAAAAGGAAAGTATTTTATGAAAAAAGTAACAATCTATACCGATGGTGCCTGTTCAGGAAATCCAGGACCAGGTGGTTGGGGAGCTGTTTTAATATGCGATGAAACCCAAAAAGAAATTTCAGGAGCACAGAAAGATACCACCAATAATATCATGGAAATAACAGCTGTTTTAGAAGCGCTCAAATTACTAAAATTTGAATGTGAAGTAGAAATTTATAGTGATAGTGCTTATGTTGTAAATGCTTTTAATCAAGGTTGGATTTACAATTGGCAAAAAAATAACTGGAAAACAGCTAGCAAAGAACCTGTCAAAAATCGAGAATTGTGGGAAGAATTATATGCATTAACAAAAAAACACAAAACCACTTTTATCAAAGTAAAAGGTCATAGTGATAACGAATTAAATAATCGTTGCGACTTTCTGGCAACCAGTGCGATTAAGAAATTATAAAAAGGAGAGAATTATGAATCTACTAAATCATTGGATTTTATATGTAATTTTATACATTATCTTATCCACAATTTTCACACAATTTTACAAAATAGCTACCCAAAACCTAAAAAATGCTGGTGCTTTAACCGTAATTTTGGAAATAATAGGCGTCATAACAGCATTGCTGATTTGCCCATTTTTTAATTTAACTTTTCCAACAAATTTTGAAGTTTGGATTTTTCTAGGATTATCCATCATTTTTTATGCGATAACAGATAGAGTCAATACAACCGTAAGAAGTGGCATAGAAGCTTCTACTTTTAGCATACTAAAACAATTGTCAACTACTTTCTTAACATTAGCAGGATTTTTATTTTTAAACGAAGAATTTATCTTCCATAAATTTTTAGGAGCGATGTTGATTATTTTTAGTAATATTTTCATTTTTTATAAAAAAGGTGAATTCAAAATGAATCGTTATATTGGACTTGGTGTATTAGCCAATTTATCTTTTACGATAGCCATGTTTTTAGATGTCAACCTTTCAAAACATTTCAATTTGCCGTTTTATGTAGCAATGACTTTAGGGATTCCAGCCATTTTAATTGCACTAACAGAAAAAATAAAAATTTCAGAAGTGAAAGAGGAACTCAAAATTGCCAATAAAAAAATATTATTGATAACAGGAATTACGTGGAGTTTGTCGATTATAGCGCAACTAAGGGCATATCAATTGCAAAAGGTAAGTATTGTTGCGCCAATTTGCAGTTTATCGGTTATTTTAAATGTAATCGTTGGCTATCTATTCTTAAAAGAACGAGACAATTTACCACGAAAAATCATAGCAGCCATTTTGATTGTTATTAGCATTTTATTAATCAAAATTTAGGAGAAAAGTATGAAAGTAATTGGAATAACAGGTTCTTCTGGTTCAGGAAAAACCACCATTGGTGAAATTTTAAACCAAAGAAAAGATACCAAAATAATGAACGCAGACCAAATGGCAAAAGCTCTAAATAAGCCAGGAACAGAATATTTTTCGGAGATTCAAAAAGCCTTTGAAAACGAAAATATCGTGCTGGAAAATGGCACATTAAATCGAGCCAAGCTAGCAAATTTAATTTATCACGATAACCATTGTTTGGAGACATTAAATCGCATTACATTTCGCCACTTAATTCCTCAAATTGAAATAGAAATTCATTCTGTCATGCCAGAAATAAAAATTCTCGTGATTGATGCACCATTACTATTTGAAGCAGGTTTAGACAAGCTTTGTGATATAACCATTGCAATCGAAGCGCCAATAGAATTAAAAATAAAACGAATTTGCAAGCGAGACAAGATTCCAGAAGAAGTTGCCAAAGCACGATTAGAAATTCAAAAGTCCAACCAATTTTATCGAGAAAATGCTGATTATGTGATTGAAAATGATGAAAGCATTAGTCTAGAAGAATTAGAAGAAAAGGTAAATAAACTATTTTTTTCATTTACATAATTTTTGGTTTACATTTTGGATAAATTGTGATAAAATAGCAACAGGAGAAAAATATGGAAAAAAAACAAACCTTAAAATCAATTTTGAAAAAATTATATCAATTATTAGAACAAAAACAAAAATTAACATTTATATGGATTATTTTTATCATGATTCTTTCAGCAGGATTAACCCAAGTGACCCCCAAAGCAATTGGCTGGTTAACGGACGACATTTTAGTACAAAATGAAGTCGCTTTTTCAAAAGTGATTCCATTTTTGATTTTGATATTAATTGTTAATGTCGTCAATGAAATCATAAAAATTGTCAGAAGAGTAATGGTAGAAGATACCGCAACCAGAACCGAAAAGCGTGCAAGAGGTATAGTGATAAAATCCCTTTTGATGGCGCCACTTTCTTATTTTAGAGAAAACATGACAGGAAATATTCATGGTAAAATGAATCGATGTTTAGAAGGAACTGTCAAACTAGAAAAGTTATTATTTATGGATTTTGCGCCAGCTATTTTTAATAGTATTGCTGCGATTATAACCATTTTTATAACATTACCAGTTGTACTTGCTTTACCAATGATGCTAGTCATTCCGATTGGAATTTTGATTGTATTTAAACAAATTAGCAGTCAAAAAGGAATCCGAGTTGAATTATTGGAAAGTAAATCACAAATGGATGGTACGATTGTAGAATTAATTAACGGAATCGAAGTCATAAGAATTAGTGATAGTGTTGACTTTGAAACCAATCGATTTAATGAAAAATCTGAATTTTTAAGAAAAAAGGAAATGAAACATCATAAAGCAATGGCAGGATATGATTGCTTAAAATTTATTAACCAAGCTTTTTTTACTGTATTAATTATTGGAATATCGACTTATTTAGCAACCAAAAGTATCATTTCTGTGGGAAGTGTGTTGACTGCTTATTTGTGCTTTAACCAACTCATAAAGCCATTAGAAGAATTACATAGAATTTTTGACGAACTGTCAGAATCCACTGTTTTAGCAACAGATTTCTTCCAAATGGTGGAAATTCCAAATGATTTTTCGTATCAACTTTTAAGCGCACCAAAAACAGAAAAGAGAATCGCGCCAATTTTAAAAATAGAAAATTTGAATTTCTACTACCAAGAAGACAAAGAAAAAATAATTTTACAAAACTTTGATTTGGAATTAGAAAAAGGCATGTTTCTAGGAATTGCAGGACCAAGTGGTTGTGGAAAATCTTCTTTGATTAAATCAATTTGCAAATTAGAAAAAGGAGAAGGAGAAATTATTTTAGATTCGAAAAATATCGAATCTTTGACCAGAAAAGAGATTTCACAAATCATAGCACTGGTACCACAATCTCCATTTTTGATTGCAGGAACGATTTATGAAAATATTTGCTATGGATTAGAACGAAAAGTAACACAAGAAGAAGTAGAAGAGGCAGCCAAAAAAGCTTATATTTATGATTATATTAATGGACTTCCAGACAAATTTAATGCCATGCTATCAGAAGGTGGCAATAATTTATCAGGAGGCCAAAGACAAAGAATTGCCATTGCTAGAATTTTTTTAAGACAACCCAAGATATTAATTCTAGATGAAGCAACTTCCGCTTTAGATAATACTTCTGAAAGATATATTCAAACAGAAATTGAAAAATTGCAAAAAGAAAATGACACGACCATTATTTCCATTGCTCACAGATTAACCACTTTGAAAAATTGTAATCGAATCCTTGTGTTAAATAAAGGAAAAATCGAACAAGATGGAAAATACGATGAATTAATTCAAAAAGAAGGAATTTTTAAAGATATGTATCATGGCAAACTAAAATAAAAGCCAAACAAAGAAAGGAATCCCAAAATGAAAGTATCCGAATTCAACTATGAATTACCAGAAGAACTGATTGCCCAACATCCTTACGATAAACGTGACGAAGCACGTCTTTTAGTCATGGATAGAACCACCCAAAAAATCAAACATACTGTATTTAAACAGGTAATTGATTATCTCAATCCGGGAGACTGCCTTGTTATCAACAATACCAAAGTTCTTCCAGCCAGATTATATGGCAAAAAAGATACAGGTGCCAATGTCGAATTTTTATTGTTAAAAAATTTGCAAAACGATGAATGGGAAACCATGGTTCGTCCAGGAAATAAGTTAAAACCAGGAACCAAAGTAAGCTTTGGAAGTGGGTTATTAAAAGCAGAAATTCTGGAAGTATTAGCAGGGGGAAATCGAAAAGTAAAGTTTGAATATCAAGGCATTTTCAACGAAATTTTAGACCAAATTGGTTTGATGCCTTTGCCACCATATATTAAAGAAAGCCTAAAAGAAAATGACAAATATCAAACCGTGTATGCCAAATACGAAGGTTCTAGTGCTGCGCCAACAGCTGGCTTACATTTTACAGAGGAATTATTAGAAGAAATCAAGAAAAAGGGTGTAAAAATTGCCAAAGTAACGCTACATGTTGGAATTGGAACATTTCGTCCTGTCAAAGTGGAAAATGTGGAAGAACATACCATGCATTCTGAACATTATTACATCAAAAAAGAAGATGCCGATTTAATCAACGAAACCAAAAAAAATGGACATAAAATCATTAGTGTTGGAACCACATCTTGTCGTGTTTTAGAATCTGTGGCAGATGAAAATGGCTTTGTGAAAGAAACAGAAGGCGATACCAGCATTTTCATTTATCCAGGTTATCAATTCAAATGCATTGACCAATTAATTACCAACTTTCATTTGCCAGAATCAACGTTGATTATGTTAGTCTCAAGTTTGGCAGGCAAAGATTTTGTGATGAAAGCTTATGAAGAAGCAGTCAAAGAAAAATATCACTTTTTTAGTTTTGGAGATGCCATGATGATTTTATAGAAAAAAGGCTTGAAACAGCCCGAAGATATCTATTATAATTATACCACAAAATCCTACAAAAATCAAGATTTTAGAAAGGAAAGAACATGAAACAAGCAATTACTTATGAATTATTACATATTGACAAAAATTCAGGGGCAAGAAGAGGTGTGATTCACACACCACATGGTGATATACAAACACCGATTTTTATGCCAGTTGGCACACAAGCAACGGTAAAAGGCGTTAGTCCAAGAGAATTAAAGGAAGATGTGAAAGCGCAAATTATCCTCAGCAATACGTATCACTTGTTTTTGCGTCCGGGACCTGAAATAATCAGACAAGCTGGAGGACTACATGAATTTATGCATTGGGACAGACCAATTTTAACGGATAGTGGCGGATTTCAGGTGTTTAGTTTAGGCGATTTAAGAAAAATTCGTGAAGAGGGAGTGGATTTTCGTTCTCATTTAGATGGAAGTAAAAAGTTTATCAGTCCAGAAATTTCGGTCGAAATCCAAGAAGCACTTCGGTTCTGATATTATGATGGCATTTGATGAATGTTGTCCATATGGTGTAACTTATGACTATACTAAAAAATCGATGGAACGAACCATAAGATGGGAAACACGTTGCAAAGAGGCTCATAAAAATACAGAAAAACAAGGTTTATTTGGCATTATTCAAGGTGGATATTTTGAGGATTTAAGAGATGAATGTTTAGAAAGATTAGTGGAATTAGATTTGCCAGGCTATGCGATTGGCGGAATTGCGATTGGTGAGCCGAAAGAAGAATATTTGAGAATTTTGCGTTATATAGCTCCTAAGATGCCAGAAAACAAACCAAGATATATGATGGGAATTGGTTCTCCCGATTATTTAATGGAAGCCGTTTTAGCGGGAATTGATATGGGAGACTGTGTTTTACCAACCCGTATTGCAAGACATGGAACAGCGATGACTTCACACGGAAAAGTAGTTGTCAGAAACGCTACTTACGAAACAGATTTTTCGCCCATTGATTCTGAATGTGATTGTTATGCTTGCCAAAACTTTACAAGAGCGTATATTAGGCATTTAATAAATAGCAAAGAAATTTTAGGCGTACAACTTTTATCAATTCATAACTTAAGGTTCTTGACGAAATGGATGGAAAGAGTTAGAATAGAAATAGAAAATGATAATTTGTTAAAATTCAGAGATGAATTCTATGAAAATTATGGTTATACAAAAGTTTAAAATCGAGGAGGAAATTATGAATTTTGAAGAGAGTAATCAATTTGTAGAACAAATGGAAAAGAATAATAAAAATAAAAAAACTGTTTTGACTGGATTGATCATTTGTGGCATTATAATAGTGATATTATTGGGTGTGATTGCTTATATTCGAAAAAAGGATAATGAACGTTTGAAAATGTTTGTAGATGGAAAAGAAGTGGCTATCAAAGCCAGTTTGTTGATACAATCACAAGATGGTTCTTATTATATGAATGTAAAGGATTTAGCAGAAGCATTGGGATATTCGTATCAGAAGGGAGAGTATAAAAATTACACAGAAGATATTGAAAGTTGCTATTTGAGGACGCCTTATGAAATTGTTTCAATGAATGTAAATTCCAATATTATACGTAAATATATTTTAAATCAAAATAGTTCTGCGAGTACAGAGCAAAGTGAAACTACAGAAAATTCAAAGGATTTGATTATTGTAAATGAGGAAACAAAGGAACAGGCACTTAATATTGTAGTGGATTCGGAAAATGAAACAGAAGAAATATTTTCGATTGATGTGCCAATTGAATATGTAAATGATGAATTATATGTTGCTTTTGAAGAAGTAGCAAAAATATTTAGTGTGCAATTTAATATTTCGCATTATAATTCGCAATTAAATAGAATTCGTGTTAATTCAATTCCTCAGTTTGCGCCGACTGTATTGAAAATAGCAAAGGATTGTGGTTATTCAGAGGTTAGTAATATTTATGAAAATTTAACTGCAATAGCGGATGGAATGCTGGTTGTAGGAGATGGAACGAGTTATGGTGTTATTTCATTATCAGATGGGCAAGAGATTATTAGTTTAAAATATGATAAAATTGTATATCGCCAAAATACAGATGAATTTTTTGTAACAGCTGAAAATTCGGTTGGAATTGTGGATAAAATGGGAAATACAATTATTAAGCCAACTGCGTTTGATAACATTGCGAATTTAGATGAAGTTAATAAGTTATATTTAGTGGAAAAAAATGGAAAATATGGTGTTGTAAATCATCAGGGTGATACGGTTGTATATGCAGAATATGATGCAATTGGAATCGAAAATGAAGAGGAATTTATGGGAGAAAATATTCGAAATTATAATTTATTATTTGATGAATGTATACCAGTAAGCTATGAAGGAAAAATGGGAATTATTGATATAGAAGGAAATGAACGATTGAAATGTGTTTATGATTCTTTGGGGTATGTGAAATCAGCTATAGACACTCCAGAAGAAGAGGAAGAAGATTCGGAAGATACCAATACAACAAACGAAGTTACAAATACCAGCCAAAGAAATGATGTGACAAGTACGAATGATTATGAAAATGTGTTAACGATACCAGAAAGTGTTGGAATTAAGGGAATTGTAGTGAAGTGGAATGGATTATATGGTATTTATGATGTTGGGATTAAACGTTTGATTATACCATGTTCTTGCTCAAAAATATATGCTAAAACAAAATCAGGTGTAACCAAATATTATTTAGAGTATGAAGAAAATGAAATTGATTTAGAAACATATTTAAAGGAAAATAATTTAATAAGTGTGAAAGAATCAAGCGAAAACACGGAATCAATCGAAAATAATGAAAATGAATAAAAAATAGGAATAAAAAAATCTTTTTAGAAATATAATTTTCTAAAGAGATTTTTATTTTGGAGGAAAAAATGGAAGAGTTGAATGAAAACGGAGGAGTAAATAAAGTTTTACTCATGTTAAAGGGAATTGGAATTTCTATGTTTTTAAGTATTATAATGATTTTGGTATTGTCTATGGTGCTTAGCTTTTCGAACGTAAAAGAAAGTGTTATTATGCCAACAGTGATTTTTATATCTTCGTTTAGTATTTTAATTGGTGGATATTTGGTAGCTAAGAGAATTGAAAATAAAGGAATTATTTATGGAAGTATTTTGGGACTTATTTATATGATGATTTTGTATTTTATATCAAGTATCATGAATTTTGATTTTTCTCTTAATGTTAGTGCTATAATGATGATTGCGTTTGGCATAATTGGTGGAGCAATTGGCGGAATTTTGGGGGTAAATTTAAAATAAATTGTGGATACGAAAATAAGTGAATCATGGGGAAAAAGTGTCGAATAAGGTCGAATGAAAGATAATATTTTTATTGCAATTCTATTAAGAATATGATAAAATTCATTTACAATATAAGTAGAAAGGTGGTGAAAATATGGAAGAAAAGATATTAGCAATTTTGGGTGAATTAAATCAGAAATTCAATAGGATGCATCAAGAAATGAATCAAAGATTTGATGAAGTAGATAAGGAAATGGAAGAAATCAGATTAGATATGAATGATTTACGTAGAGAAGTAAAACAAGATATAAATGATTTGCGTGATGAAATGAAACAGGATATGAATAATTTGCGTGATGAAGTAAAGCAAGACATGAATAATTTGCGTGATGAAGTAAAGCAAGACATGAATCATCTACGTGATGAAGTAAAGCAAGACATGAATAATTTGCGTGATGAAGTAAAGCAAGATATGAATAATTTGCGTGATAAAGTAAAACAAGATATGAATCACTTAGAAGAAAAGATTCAAAATCGACAGTTGTTATTTGAGGATGAATATGGTAGGAAAATTGATGCCATTTTTGATTATGTTCAATTTCATCAAAAAACTAATTTGCAAAGATTTGAGAAAATTGATGAATTAGAAGAAAGAGTTTCTGTTTTGGAGAAAAAACAAGTCTAATTTTTATTCTGAAAATGATAGAAATACCCATAAAGAAAGAGAGTATACACATTATTTTTGTAAGAAGAAATAATCTGTATACTCTCTTTTGACGAGAATTTTTCAATAAATTTTCGAAAAGTAGTTGATATTTTTTGAAAAGTAATATAAAATAACAAAGACTAAACATGTTAGGAGGAACTATGATAAGTTTTGATGATGTTGTGAATCATCCTGAAATAAAAGAACTTATGAAAAATGCACAAAAACAATTGGATGTTTTGGGATATACAGAACATTCTCGGCAGACATTGCATGGTAGTGGCAGAAAGAGCAAGTTATATTTTAGAACAGTTGGAGTATGATGAACATAGAATAGAACTTGCGAAAATAGCAGGTTATATTCATGATATAGGAAACTCGGTGAATCGAATTGACCATGCTCATTCAGGTGCTATATTGGCGTACCATATTTTAAAAGATATGGGAATGGAGGTATCGGATCGAACTGAAATTATGATGGCGATTGGAAATCATGATGAAAATACAGGAACAGCAGTTAGTGATATTTCAGCCGCTCTTATTTTAGCAGATAAATCAGATGCTCATCGTACAAGAGTTTCCAAGAAGGATAAAAATATATTTGATAAACATGATGAAGTCAATTATGCGGTAACGCATTCTGAACTTAGGATTGATAATGAAAATAAAAAAGTAATCTTGGATTTAAAAATAGATACTAAAATTTGTCCAGTGATTGATTATTTTGAAATTTTTATGGAGCGTACGCAAATGAGCAAGCGAGCCGCAAAGTATTTGGGACTTTGGTTTGAATTAATTATTAATGATACAAATTTATTATAAGGAGGAAATTATGTTAAAAACAATGAAACGATGGATTGCAATATTATTCGTAATACTAATAGCGTGTGTTGCTTTTTTTGGAGTTTTTAAAAAAGAAAATGGGATTTGGAAAAATCAATTGCCGAGTTATAAATATGGGATGGATATAGCAGGGGCAAGAGAGTTAAAATATACTTTAAATATGGATGAAGAAGAAAAATATGTTTATGTGGATGAACAAGGTCAAATCAAAGGAGAAGTTTGGAAAGAAGGCAGTAGCATAACAGCTGAACAAGAAGCAGAGGATGCCGAAGAAGGGGAATCATCTGAAAATGCTAACACCGAAGAACCAAAGCAAGAAGAAGAACCAATTCCTTATGCAAAAGAAACAAGAATGATAAAACTAAATCCAGATGAGCAATTAACTAAGGAAAATTTTGAACAAGCCAAAAAAATGATTCAACAAAGATTAAAGAAGCAAGAAATAAATGAAAATAATATTAGAATTGATAATGTAACAGGAAAGCTTGTAATTGAAAATACGAATGACGATGAAGAAATTGAATTAATTGGACAATTGGTAACCAAACCAGGAAAATTTAAAGTTATTGACCATCAAAATGGTTTGGTATTGATGGATAATTCGGATATCAAAAATGCATCGGTTGTGTATTCGAATAATGAGTCATATAGTACTTATTTGCAAATTCAGTTTAATGAAGAGGGAGCCGAAAAATTAAGAGAAATTAGCAAAAAATATGTTGAAATAACAGAAGAAACAGAGCAAGAAGAATCAACAGAAGAAGGACAGGCAGAATCCGACGAAGAAAAAGAAACAGAAAAAAAATATGTGTCAATTGTGTTTGATGATAAAACGATGATGACCACCTATTTTGGTGAGGAAATGACAAGTGGTATATTGCAGATTTCAGTAGGACAAGCTAGAACAGAATATAAAGAATTTTTGCAAGATTATAAATCTGCTAAAACAATTGCAGACATTCTAAATACCAAGGTTTTACCAGTTGTTTATGAACTAGAATCCGATAATTTTGTAAAATCAGAAATAACAGCAGAAATGCAAAAAACAATAAAAATAATCACAGCCGTTATAATTGCAATTGTTTCATTGATGTATATAGCTAAATTTAAGAAAAATGGTGTAATGGCTAGTATTTTGAATATAGGCTATATTGCTACTTTATCATTAGTTTTGAAATATACAAATGTTGAAATAACGATGAATGCGATTATAGTAGCAGGGATTATGATAATTTTAAATATGGTTTATCTTAAAATGATTTTAGAAAAATTGCAAACCCAAAAAATAATAAAAGCGTATCCAGAAGTCAGCAAACAATTTTATTTAGCGCTAATTCCAGTTATAATATTGGCAGTTGTATTTACGTTAGCTAAAAATTATATAATTAGTAGCATTGGAATGGTTGTATTCTGGGGAATCACTTTAAATGCGTTATATAATTTTATTTTTACAAAAACAGCTTTAAAAAATGGAGAGGATTGATGAAAAATGGAGACAAATAAAAATAGTAAAAAAATAGTAATGTTAGGACTAATTCTTCTGATAATTGCAGGATTGATTGTAGTTGCGTTAAAAGGATTTCAAGTTTCTTTACTATTTGGAAAACATGAAACAGTAGAATTAAATGTTGGAAAAGAAGTGGACGTGAAGACGGTAAAAGAAATTTGTCATACAGTGCTTCAAAATCAGAAATATGTTGTGAAAGAATTAGAAGTATTTGGAGATTCTTTTCAAGTTAATGTAAAATCGATGACTGAGGATGAAAAGAGTAATCTAATCAATCAAGTTAACGAAAAATTTGAAACAGAAAAAACAGTGGAAGATTTAAATATTTCTTCTATTTCTAATAGGAGAATTCGAGATGTAATGAAACCCTATATAGTGCCAATGATATTAGTATTTGGAATAGTTACACTTTATACACTAATTCGATTTAGAAAAATACAAGCTTTAAAAATGGTACTAGACTATATATGGAAAATTGCTTTAACAGAAATTTTATTATTATGTGTTATTGCAATTATTCGAATTCCAGTCAATGAAATTTGGATTAATTTATTGATGATAATTGCAATTGCTGAATTAGTTTATTTTATCAGCAAAGGTGAGAAAAGATTAGAAAATGAAATTGAGAACGACCAATAGTCGTTCTTTTTTGACAAAATCTAACATAAAATACATTTTTTCATATTGACTTTTTAAGTTTGAATCGTTATAATTTAAAAAGAATATAGTTAAGGAGGAATCAAAATGAAGAAAAATAAATTAGTGAGAATATTAAGCATTTTTGCTATTCTATTATACATTACATTAATCTCAGGAAAGCCTTCATTTGCAGGAACATTAAGTTCTGATATTAATGGGATTAATGAAAGCAAATATCCTGGTGTAAAGAATATGATTCAAGATTTACAAAGAAAACATGGGAATTATCATTTTCAGGTTTATTATACAGGAATTGATTGGACAGAAGCGATAACTATGGAATATCAGGGGCATGGTCATTCTCCTAAAAATTTATTTGGTTTGTCGGGAAATTATAAAGGAAAATGGTATTGTCCAATTTGTGGTTCTAAACCGTATGATACAGGTTGGTATTGTGCTTCAATTGATGCAATTAAATACATGATGGATCCTAGAAATTCTTTAGATGAAACGAGTGTATTTCAATTTAAAAACCTAGAAACGTCAGATGTATCAGCAAATGATATTTCAACCGTAATTAATAATAAATATGCTTCGTATAGTTACATAAAAAATTCAACAATGATTAATGCCATTGTTAATGCAAGTTCGCAATTAAACTTGAATGGATATTCTATTTTAGCCAAAATTATTAATGAGCAAGGAAAAGGAAGTTCTCCTCTTGCGACAGGTAGTGGCTATAATGGATTTGGGGTTCGGTTATTACAATTTTTTTAATATTGGTGCTTATGGAAATGGGACAAGCAATGTAATAACAAATGGTTTAAAATATGCGCAAAATAAAGGATGGAATTCCGTAGAAAAATCCGTTTTAGGTGGAGCTGAATTTTATAAATCACAATACATTGGAAAAGGGCAAAATACATTGTATTATCAAAGATTTAATGTAGTGTATAATGCATCACTATTTTCACATCAATATCAGCAAGATATTATGGGAGCACAAACAAGTGCAACATTGTTAAAAAATTATTATACAACCTCATCAACGATTGGTCGTGTAAATCATACATTTATCATACCATTATATGAAAATATGCCTAAAACGGCTTGTGCTAGACCAAGCACATCAGAAAATAGTGTATTAAATGCAAAAGATGGTGTTGTAACAACCGATCGATTAGCAGTAAGGGCAACGCCAAATGGTAGTAGAGTTATTAGTTATTTAAATCGCAATGAAAAAATAAAGGTATTAGAAAGAGCTAAATCAACAGCATCAGATGGAAATTATTGGGATATTATTGTATCCAATACAGATGGAACTTATGGATATGCTCCACGTTCTGGATTTTCAGCGCAAAATCCATTTCCAACCTATGTTTTTGACTATCAATATTATGCAGATAGCAATCCAGAATTGAAAGCTGTTTATGGTTATGATGAAAATCAATTGTATGATCACTTTGTATTATATGGTGCAAAAGAAGGAAGAACGTCTTCACCAGTATTTAATGCAGAATATTATTTTCAACAAAACCCTGGTTTACGAGAATTTTATGGAAATAATCATATAGAAGCTTGTAACCATTTTATGAATTATGGTTGCAAAGAATATAGAAGAAGTTCGCCAGAGTTTGATGTAATTTTCTATAAATTTTATAATAAAGATTTGAGCCAAATGGATTCTTTCCAATTAATCCAACATTACATGAATTCTGGAAGAAAAGAAGGACGTTGGGCATATTTAACACCAGAAGATGAAAGTATTGTATTTAATGCTAAAGTATACGATTTGTGTAATCCTGGTTTAAGAAAAGCAGTAGGAAATACCGATCAAGCGCTAAAAGAACATTGGCTACAATTTGGAATTTCAGAAGGAAGAATTGCTTCTTTAATGTATGATTCACAAACCTATAAACTTTTGAATGATGGATTTGATAAGCTTTATGGAAATAATCATTACGAATTGTTTAGACATTTTATGCTTTATGGATTGAAAGAAGGTCGTGACGCTAGTATGATTTTCAGTCCAACCTATTACTTAGACCAAAATCCTGCTTTAAAATCGTTGTATAAAACAGATTATAAAAAAGCCTATTTGCATTTTAAAAATTACGGTTTAAAAGAAGGAAGAGAAGCTTCTTGTGTCTTTAATATAATTGCTTATATGAAGTATAATTCAGGATTAAAGGAAACTTTTGCAAATGACTATGAAGCCATTTGTACACATTTCTTAAATTATGGCTGTAAGGAATTTAGAAGAACTTCAGAATGGTATGACATTTTATTTTATAAATATTATAATAAAGAATTAAGTAAAATGAACTCTTTGCAATTAATCCAACATTATTTGAAAACAGGAAGAAAAGAAGGAAAATGGACTTATTTAACACCAGAAGATGAAAGTATAGTATTTGATGCTAAAATATACGATTTATGCAATCCTGGTTTAAGAAAGGCAGTAGGAAATACCGATCAAGCGTTAAAAGAGCATTGGTTACAATTTGGAATTTCAGAAGGAAGAATTGCTTCTCTAATGTATGATTCAACTGCATATAGATCTTTGAATAATGGATTTGATAAGCTTTATGGAAATAACTTTTATGAATTATTTAGACATTTTATGTTGTATGGATTGAAAGAAGGTCGTGATGCCAGCGTAATCTTTAGTCCAACGAAATATTATGAAGAAGATCCAGGTCTTAAAAAACTTTATAATGGAGATTATAAGAAGGCTTACTTACACTTCAAAAATTATGGATTAAAGGAAGGTAGAACAGCATCTTATGTATTTAATGTAGTAGCTTATATGAATCTAAATCCAGGCTTAAAAGAATTTTTTGCTAACGACTATGAGGCAGTATGTACACATTTCTTAAATTATGGTATAAAAGAAGCCAGAAGGTCTAGTACAACATTTGATATTATATTTTATATGAATTATTATGAAGATTTAAGAAAAGCGTATAAAAATAATTACAAAGAATACTACATGCATTATATAAGACAAGGAAGACTAGAAGGAAGAAAAGCAAAATAAAAGTCGCTCAAAAAGACAAATTATGAAAAATCATGATTTGTCTTTTTTAATGGATAAAAGACAAAAAATTTGCAAAATTACTTGACAAATCCGAAAAAATAGTGTAAAGTATAATAGCATTACATTTGAATAAAGGAGTAGTCATGGAAATTGAAAATAGTGTCAAACTAAGTATTCTATTAGAGATTTATGGTAAAATGTTAACCCAAAAACAATATCATTTACTAAATGACTACTACAATAACGATTTATCCTTAGCAGAAATTGCTGAAAATGAAAATATCACAAGACAGGCTGTTAGAGATAATCTGAAGAAAGGGGAAAGAAAGCTTTTTGAATTAGAAGAAAAGCTGCAAATCATGAAAAAAAATAGAATGCAAGAAGAACAAATTGCAAGCATTTTGTCAGAAATCAATCATTTAACAGAAAATTCTACAGACATAGAAATTGCAAATGTTCTTGAGGATGTAAAAAACAAATTAAATTGTTTAGTGTAAAACAAAGGCGAAAGGATTGGGATTTAAAATGGCGTTTGAGGGATTATCTTCTAGATTACAAGAAATAACAAGGAAGCTAAAAGGAAAAGCGAGAATTACAGAAAATGATTTAAAAGAAGTAACACGCGAAGTAAAGCTTGCTTTACTAGAAGCAGATGTGAATTATAAAATTGTAAAAGACTTTGTTAAAGTTATTGAAGAAAAATCCTTAGGGCAAGATGTTTTGAAATCGCTAACACCAGGGCAACAAGTCATCAAAATTGTAAAAGATGAATTGGTTGAATTACTTGGTGGAGAAGATGCCAAATTGAACTTTACGCCAAATCCACCAACTGTTATCATGTTGGTTGGTTTGCAAGGTTCTGGTAAAACAACAACAGCTGGAAAATTAGCCAATATCATTCGCAAACAAGGCAAAAAGCCATTATTGGTTGCATGTGATGTTTATAGACCAGCAGCAATCAAGCAGTTACAAGTTGTTGGAAAACAGCTAGATATACCAGTTTATGCCAATGAAACCACCAAAGATGTCAACTTGATTGCTAAACAAGCTATGTCAGTTGCCATTTCCAAATTAAACGATGTTGTTATTTTAGATACTGCAGGACGTCTCCAAATTGACGAACCATTAATGCAAGAATTAAAAGATGTCAAAAAAAGTGTGAAACCACATGAGATTTTGCTAGTAGTGGATTCCATGATTGGTCAAGACGCTGTCAATATTGCACAAACCTTTAACGAACAAGTTGGAATTGATGGCATTGTTTTAACTAAATTAGATGGTGATACAAGAGGTGGAGCTGCCTTATCTGTTAAAAAAGTAACAGGAAAACCAATTAAATACATTGCCACAGGTGAAAAATTAAGTGACATTGAAGAATTTCATCCAGAGCGAATGGCATCTAGAATATTAGGAATGGGCGATGTACTTTCTATTATTGAAAAGGCAGAAGAAAACTTTGATTTAGAAGAAGCCGAAAAGCTAGAAAAAAGTCTCAAGAAAAATAAATTTGACTTAGACGATTATCTAGCCCAACTAAGGCAAATGAAAAAAATGGGGTCATTTTCTTCTATTTTAAAAATGATTCCAGGAATTGGAAGTCAATTATCCAATGTTGAAATTGATGACAAAGAAATTGCTAGAATCGAAGCTATGATTTGTTCTATGACATTAGAAGAGAGACGAAATCCCAAAGTTTTAAATGCCAGCAGACGTATCCGAATTGCCAATGGAAGTGGAACCACAGTTCAGCAACTTAATAAATTTATGAAAACATTTGAAATGACACAAAAAATGATGAAAGAAATGAAATCACCAAAAAAGATGAAAAACATGATGCGCAAAATGAACATCAATCCAGATGCTATGGATATGAGTGATTTTGAAGATTTGAAATAATATTATAATTCATTTTTAAATTATAATTTTATGATAAATAAAATAACCTTAAGGGGGTGAAAAAATGGTAAAAATAAGATTACAAAGAGTTGGAAAGAAAAAAGCTCCTTTCTATCACATTGTTGTAGCTGATTCAAAATCTCCAAGAGATGGAAAAATCATCGAACAAATCGGAACTTATGACCCAATGACAACACCATCTACGATTGTGTTAGATAATGAAAAAGTAACAACTTGGATAAAAAATGGAGCACAACCAACGCAAACAGTAAAAGCATTAATAGCGAAAGCAACAAAATAGGTTTTAAGAGGTGTGTTTATGAAAGAATTATTAGAAGTCATCATTAAAGGATTAGTAGATAACAAGGAATCTGTATCAATTGATGAGAAAACTGAGAATCATACAATTACGTATCAAGTAACCGTCAATCAAGCTGATATGGGACGCGTTATAGGAAAACAAGGTAAAATGGCAAAATCCATTCGAACGGTGATGAAATCTGTTGCTACAAAAGAACATAAAAAAATCAATATAGAATTTGTAGGGTAAAACCATGAAAGATTATTTAGAATTAGGGCAAATTGTAAATGTGAAAGGCTTAAAAGGCGAGGTGAAATTAAACTCTTTTGCGGAAGATAGTACTGTATTTGAAAGATTACCCAAAGTTTTTTTGAAAGGTAAAAATCAGTGGCTAGAAAAGGAAATTGAAAAAGTGACTTACAACAAAAATCAAGTCATTCTAAAATTCAAAGATTGTCATTCTATTGATGAAGCAGAAAGTTTAAGAAATCTGTATTTATATGTAAAGCGTGAAGACTTAGGCGAATTACCAGAAGGTGTTTATTATATAACAGATTTAATTGGTTTAGCAGTCTACACAGACCAAAATGAATTGCTTGGAAAAGTAGACGACATTTATTCAAGTCGGTGCCAATGACATTTATGTGGTAAAAGACGAAATGGGAAAACAGAAGTTACTTCCGGGGATTCCAGACGTCATCCAAAAGATTGATATTGAAAATGGTAAAATAACAGTACATTTATTAAAAGGATTATAAAATGAAATTTGATGTATTAACACTTTTTCCAGAAATGTTTGATTCTATGAAAGAAAGCATTATCGGAAGAGCAATGGATAAAAATTTAATACAAATTCATCCTGTCAATATCCGAGATTTTTCAAAAGACAAACACAAAAAAGTAGATGACACCGTTTATGGCGGAGGAGCAGGAATGTTGATGCGACCAGATGTTGTATATGACGCCTACCAATCTGTCAAAAGTGAAAAAGCAAAAGTAATTTTCTTGTCGCCACAAGGCAAAACGTTGAATCAAGCAAAAGTTTTGAAATTAGCCAAAGAAGAACATCTGATTTTATTGTGTGGTCATTATGAAGGAATTGACCAGCGTGTGATTGATAAAATTGTTGATGAAGAAATTTCCATTGGCGATTATGTGTTAACCGGTGGCGAATTGCCTGCAATGGTGCTAATTGATAGCGTTTCACGTTATGTCGATGGAGTGCTAGCAACTGGTTCTAAATTCGAGGAATCGTTTTCAGATGGATTGTTGGAATACCCTCAATATACAAGACCAGAAATCTTCGAAGGCGAAAAAGTGCCAGAAATATTGCTTTCTGGGCATCATGAAAATATTGAAAAATGGCGAAGAAAAGAAGCCCTAAAATTAACTGCAAAGAAAAGACCAGATTTATTAGAAAATAAGAATCTGTCAGACGATGACAGAAAGATTTTAAAAGATTTTGTATTTTAAGAAAAGGAGGAAAAAATGGATATTTTAAAATCAATTGAACATGAGCAAATGAAAAACAAAATACCTGAATTGAAAATTGGTAATACCGTTCGTGTTCATGTTAGAGTAAAAGAAGGAAATCGAGAAAGAATTCAAGTTTTTGAAGGAATTATCATTAAAAAACAAGGTGGAGGTGTTAACGCTACATTCACGGTTAGAAAAATCTCATATGGTGTAGGCGTTGAAAAAACATTTTTAGTGCATTCACCAAGAATTGAAAAAGTAGAGGTTGTAAGAGTTGGTAAAGCAAGACGTGCCAAATTATATTACTTGAGAGATAGAGTTGGTAAAGCTGCGAAAACCAAAGAGCAAGTTGGTGCAAGAATTGAAACCAAAGAAATTATAGTCAAAGAAGATGTTGTACCAGTAGAATCTGCTCCAGAAGAAGCACCAGCTGTGGAAACAACGGAAGTTGTAACAGAAGAAGTTGTTGATACAGTAACAGAAGCTCCAGTTGAAGAAGTAAAAGAAGTTGTTTCAGAAGAAACTAAGGCAGAAGTTGCAGAAACAAAAACAAAAGAAACAACAGAAGAAAAGGCAAAAGAAGATAAAAAATCTGAATAAAACACACAACTGGTGTTGAAATAACACAATTAGGTACTTGAAAAATGAAAGAATTTATGCTATATGTTGAATGGAAGGGAATAATCGTTGATTGTTCTCTTTTTTAGTTTAATTCCAAAAAACACTTGACAAATGACCACTGGTCAATTATAATGATATAATATATTGTAATAATCAGAGTATTTAGGGGGACTTACCTATGCCAACAGAAAGTTTTTATAAGCTTGATTCTGGCAAGCGTCAAAAAATTGTAGATGCCATGAAAAAGGAATTTAGTCGTGTGCCATTTCATGAAGCATCGGTCAATCGAATTGTGGAAAATGCGGGGATTTCGAAGGGGAGTTTTTGGGTTTATTTTAAGAGCAAAGAAGAAGCCATTGAATATTTAATCGAATCTCATTTAGAAAAAGAAAGGAAAAAATCCAAAGAAATTTTTCTGAAAAACAAGGGAGATTTATTTCAAAGTTATCTTCAAATTTTCGATTATTTAGCCAAATGCAAAGTCAACCGAGTAGAAAAAGACTTAATGGCAAATGTCTTCAAAAATTTAATTGCCAACGATGAAAAATGCCTTCAAAAAGAACCAGGAGAATATTTAATAAAAGAAACTAAAAATATCGTAGATATCACCAATTTAGATATTATCGATGATGACGATTTAATTGACTTCATGAAACTCTTAAATTATGCCATGCGCATTAATTTACTTGATATCATGACCAAAAAAGTAACATTACAGCATGCTCGCAACCGATTTTTACGCGAACTCGAAATTTTAAAAAAAGGAATTTCAAAAGAAAAGAAAGGAGATTGATAAAAAATGTTAAAACTACGTAAGTATTACAAACCATTCATTTTATCTATTTTAATTGCGATTGCATTATTGTTTGTTCAAGCAATGTGCGATTTGAAATTGCCAGATTATATGTCCGATATTGTAAACACAGGAATTCAATCCAATGGAATTGAACAAGTAGCGCCAAAAGCAATTTCAGAAAACGGTTTGGCATTCCTAAAAAATTTTATGGAAAACGAAGAAATTGAGGTAATTGATAAAAACTATACTCAAATAAACAAAGGAGATAAAACCTATCAAGCAGAATATCCAAACATAGAAAATACCAATATTTATGTCTTAAACCAAGAATTAGAAGAAACCGAAATAGAAAAACTGAATCATATTTTTGCAGTAGCAAGCAAAACAATGCTAAATATGATTGAAAAAATCTCCAATAATATGGAAAATGTAACAACGCAAACGAGTGAAACAGAAAAAATGGATGTAAGCAAAATTTATGAAATGGAGCCAATTTTAAATCAAATTCCAGAAACGGTAAAAAAGCAAGCAAGAGAAGAAGCAAAGCAAACGCCAGAAAGTATGCTAAATTCAGTAGGATTGGTATTTACACAAAGTTTTTATCAAGAATTAGGAATGGATATTTCAAAAATTCAAAATCAATTTATAATTCAAACAGGTTTAAAAATGCTTGGCATCTGTGTTATAGGAATTATAGCTGCGATTTTAGTTGGCTTTTTAGGGTCAAAAGTAGGAGCAGGAATTGGAAAAAATATCCGAAATGATGTATTTCAAAAAGTACAAAGTTTTTCTTCTGCCGAATTTAACAATTTTTCAGCAGCTTCTTTAATCACAAGAACAACCAATGACATTACCCAAATGCAAAATTTCATCGTCATGATGATTCGAATGCTTGCATATGCCCCAATTATGGGAATTGGAGCTTTAATTATGATGGCGCAAAAAACCACCGATTTGATTTGGACCATTGCACTTGCTTGTGGATTGATTATTTTGTTAATTCTTTTTTTATTTAAAATGGTTTTTCCAAAAATAAAAATTGTTCAAAAATTAACTGACAAAATCAACCTTGTTGCCAAAGAAAACTTATCAGGATTAATGGTTATTCGAGCATTTGGAACACAAAATTATGAAGAAAATCGATTTGATGAGGTCAACACAGAAGTCATGAAAACCAATAAATTCATCAATCGCTCCATGGGCATGATGATGCCAACCATGATGTTTATTATGAATGGATTGAACTTGCTTATTTTATGGGTTGGTGCGGATAGCATTGCCAATTCTACTTTACAAGTCGGCGATTTAATGGCAGTAATGCAATATGGAATTGAAGTGGTGATGAGTTTCTTATTTGTTTCCATGATATTTGTTATGTGGCCTCGTGCAAGCGTTTCTGCCAATCGTATTGCCGAAGTTCTAGAAACAGAAAGTACAATTCATGATCCCAAAAATCCAGAACCTTTTAACGAAAATAAAAAAGGTTATGTCGAATTCAAAAAGGTAACATTTCAATATCCTGGAGCAGATGAAAAAATATTGGAAAATATTAGCTTTGTTGCTAAACCAGGCGAAACCACAGCCATTATTGGAGCAACAGGAAGCGGAAAAACAACCATTATAAACCTAATACCAAGACTATTTGATGCCACAGAAGGTGAAGTTTTGATAAACGGTGTAAATGTAAAAAATATGACGCAATTCGAATTACATAATCAAATTGGCTACATTCCGCAAAAAGGAAATTTATTGTCTGGAACAATTGAATCCAATTTAAAATATGGAAATGAGGAAGCCTCAGAAGAATTTGTACAAAAGTGCGCTCAAGTAGCACAGGCAACAGAATTTATCGAAAGTAAAGAAGAAACGTATCAATCGCCAATTTCACAAGGGGCTAAAAATGTATCTGGAGGACAGAAGCAAAGATTGTCAATTGCTAGAGCTTTAATAAAAAATAGTCCAATCTATGTTTTTGATGATAGCTTTTCTGCCCTAGATTTTAAGACTGATAGTAATTTAAGAAAGGCATTGAAAACACATAGTAAAAATAGTACGTTTATCATTGTTGCCCAAAGAGTAAGCACCATTATGCAAGCAGAGCAAATTATTGTATTAAACGAAGGAAAAATTGCAGGAATTGGAACCCATGAGGAACTTTTAAAAAATTGTGAGACATATTATGAAATTGCATCATCTCAATTAAGTGAGGAGGAATTGAAAAATGGCAGAAAAGAATAATCGGACCAAGACGTGGTCCAATGGGAAGAGGTCCAGGAGCAATGCCAATCGAAAAAGCCAAAAATTTTAAAGGTACCTTAAAAAAATTATTTGGTTATTTGGCACAATTCAAATTCATGCTAACAATTGTCGTTATATGTGCCATTATTTCTACGATTTTCAATATCATTGGACCTAGAATATTAGGAAATATCACCACTGAAATTTATGAAGGTGTCATGAAAATGCTGGCTGGAATTGGTGGAATTGACTTTGAGGCAATTGGAAAAATTGTTGCAATTTTACTAAGTATTTATATTGTAAGTGTTATATTTTCATATATCCAATCATTTGTTATGGTTGGTGTGGGGCAAAAATTTACGTACGCTTTAAGAAAACAAATTAGTCAAAAAATCAACAAATTGCCAATCAAATATTTTGATAAAAAAACACATGGTGAAGTATTATCTTACATCACAAACGATGTTGACACCATTGCACAAAATTTAAACCAAAGCATTACCCAATTAATTACTTCTACCACAACCGTTATCGGTATTTTGATTATGATGCTATCCATTTCATGGCAAATGGCGTTGATAGCAGTTTTAGTATTACCAGTTTCCCTTGGGTTGGTAATGCTAGTTGTTAGCAAATCTCAGAAATATTTTAAAAATCAACAAGAATATTTAGGGCATGTAAATCGGTCATATTGAAGAAATGTATTCGAATCATGCATTAGTCAAAGTGTTTAATGGTGAAAAAAAATCGATTGAACAATTTACGAAATATAATAATACCCTTTATACTTCCACTTGGAAATCGCAATTTTTATCTGGTTTAATGCAACCAATCATGGAATTTGTGGGAAATGTTGGCTATGTTGTAATCTGTATTATGGGTGGATTTTATGCCAGTCGAGGTGTGATAACTGTTGGAAATATTCAAAGTTTTATCCAATATATGAGACGATTTACTCAGCCAATTACTCAACTTGCCAATGTCAGCAATATGTTGCAAGCCATGATTGCAGCCTGTGAGAGAGTATTCGAATTTTTAGAAGAAGCAGAAGAAATGCCAGATACGAAAACGCCACATTCCATAGAAAACATACAAGGAAATGTAACTTTTGAAAACGTAAAATTTGGCTACGATGAAGATAAAATGATTATCAAGGATTTTTCAGCCAAAGTCGAACAAGGCAAAAAAATCGCTATTGTAGGACCTACAGGTGCTGGAAAAACCACGCTTGTTAAATTATTGATGCGTTATTACGATATCAATTCTGGTAAAATCAAAATTGATGGAATCGACATCAAAGATTTTAAAAGAGATGACCTGCGTAGTCTTTTTGCCATGGTGTTACAAGACACTTGGGCATTTAATGGAACCGTTATGGAAAATATCCGATATGGAAATTTAGAAGCAACCGATGAGGAAGTAATTCAAGCAGCCAAAGCAGCCCAAGTGGACCATTTTGTAAGGACTTTTTCAGATGGCTACCATACAATTCTAAACGAAGATTCAACCAACATTTCACAAGGGCAAAAACAGCTTCTAACAATTGCTAGAGCCTTTTTGGTCAATCCTAAAATATTAATCTTAGACGAAGCAACGTCTTCTGTTGACACAAGAACAGAAATGCAAATCCAAAAAGCCATGGATGAATTAATGAAAGGCAGAACTAGCTTTGTAATAGCACATCGTCTATCAACTGTAAGAGATGCTGATTTAATTCTTGTCATAAACAATGGCGACATCGTAGAGCAAGGAACACATGAAGAATTGCTAGAAAAACAAGGATTTTATGAAAAGCTGTATAATAGTCAGTTTGAAGAATGCAATGATGAAATTGCTTAAAATAAAATAAGGAGGAAAAAATGAACGATACAACAAACGTTGAAAAAGAAGAAACACAAAATCAAGAAAAACAAAACCCACTGGGAACCGAAAAAATAGGAAAATTAATTAAACAATTTGCGATACCTTGTATTATATCACTATTGGTAAGTTCATTATACAATATTGTAGACCAAATTTTTATTGGGCAAGGTGTTGGATATTTAGGAAATGCAGCCACGAATATTGTATTTCCATTTACTGTCGTAACGATGGCATTTGCCCTAATGATAGGAGATGGTGCTTCAGCTTATTTAAGTTTAAGTCTTGGAAAAAACGATAAGGAAAGTGCTAATAAAGGCGTTAGCAATGGTATTGTCGTATCTGCTATTTTGGGAATTCTTTTCTTAATCATAGGATTAGTATTCAAAGAGGGACTCCTAAAATTATTTGGTGTAACTGAAAAGTCGTATGAATTTGCCAAAATTTACATGACATACATTGTACTAGGAATGCCATTTTTTGTATTTACAACAGCCGTAAACTCCATCATAAGGGCAGACGGCTCGCCACAATATGCCATGGTAACCATGCTTGTTGGAGCCATTTTAAATATGATTTTAGACCCAATTGCCATATTTGTATTTGATATGGGCGTAAAAGGCGCAGCCATTGCGACCATTATTGGTCAAATGGTTTCGGGAGTCATGTCTTTTTGGTATATCAAAAAATTCAAATCGGTTACGATTACCAAAGAAAGTATGAAATTAGAATGGAAGACCTTGAAGAAAATCTGTAGTTTGGGAATTTCAAGTTTTATTACACAAATTGCGATTACGATAGTATTAATTGTCATCAATCAAACTCTAACCAAATATGGTGCAGAATCCAAATATGGAAGTGATATACCACTTTCTGCTTTGGGAATTGTAATGAAAGTAAACCAAATTGTCAATTCTATTGTCATTGGTTTAGCAGCTGGTGCACAACCAATTATAGGATTTAACTTTGGCGCTAAAAAATATGACCGTGTTTTGAAAACCTATGGCTTTGCGGTAAAAGTTGGATTAGGAATTACAGCACTAGGAACATTAATATTCCAATTATGCCCACAACTGATTATCAATTTATTTGGACAAGAAGATGAATTATATAACGAATTTGCCCAATTATGTTTTAGAATATTTATTGCTTTAGTGACTTTAAATTCTTTCCAAATTACTTCTGGAATTTTCTTCCAAGCCATTGGAAATCCAGTAAAAGCTGCGATTCTTTCGTTATCCAGACAAATTGGATTTTTAGTTCCAGCCATGCTAATTTTGCCAAAATTTTTTGGTATCGAAGGACTTCTGTATGCGGGGCCAACAGCGGATAGTTTAGCATTTATATTAGCCATTATATTAGTTACGATTGAAGTCAGAAAAATAAAGGGAATGAAAAAGGAGGTAAATTAAAATGATTTTAACAATAGGAAGAGAATTTGGAAGTGGTGGAAAATATATTGGCGAAAGATTAGCCAAAGAATTAAACATGAAATTCTATGATGCAGAATTAATTGAACGTGTTTCCCAAGAGAGAAATATCGACATTCATTTGTTAAACGAAAATGATGAAAAGCATAAGAAAAGTTTTTGGTACACTTTGGCAATGGCATCCTTGTCTATGTCAGATAGTGTCAATTCCTTAACCGAGCTTCCTTCAGATGACAAATATTTCATCGAACAAGCCAAGGTCATTGAAGAAATTGCAGACGAAGGAAATGCAATTATCATTGGAAGATGTTCGAATGTGATTTTGAAAAATCGAAAAAACATTATCAATCTTTTCGTTTATAGTTCTGATGAAAAGTTCAAGATTGCCAGAAAAATGGAATTTGCAGGACTAGACGAGAAAAAAGCCATCAAGTTAATGCATAAAAAAGACAAAGAAAGAGCTGCTTACTATAATTATTACACCAACCAAACTTGGGGTGCACGAGATAGCTATGATTTATTAGTCGATTCATCAAAACTTGGAATTGAAAATACGATTCAGTTCATTAAAGATTATGTGAAGTATAAAAAATAACAGCTGTAGCCTCTTGCAATTTATGTAAAATTATGGTATAATAAATTAATTTAAAAATAGAGAGCAGGAGGAATTAAAGTGACGCAATTATTGGGAATGAAGAAGAAAAAGGTAAATCAGATGAAGAGCGCAATTCGAGTTTGTTGTACGGCGCGGAAGTTATCTGGGCAGGGATGCGGTCAAGGAATGGGAATATGTCCATTTCTGAAAAATGGACTATGTGAACAACCTGCACGTGTGCATTCAGGGATATCGCTGGTCGAGACGACTCCCAATTGATAGAAAATGGTGCTGATTATAACAGTAATTAAGGTTAATCAGTGCCATTTTTTATATAAAATAATGGCTGTAGCTTTTTCAATTTTATATAAAATTCAAATTGGAAAAGTTTTTTGAATCTTGACTTTCTGCAAAAATTTTTATATAATTCAAAAGTGATAAAAAAGGAGGAAAAAATGAGTTTTATAGAAGAAATCAAAAATAGAGCAAAATCCAATCAAAAAACAATTGTGTTGCCAGAAGCATCCGATAAAAGAATTATAGAAGCAGCTGCAATTGCACTTCAAGAAGAATATGCTAATATTATTCTTTTGGGTGATGAAGATAAAATAAATAAAATAGCCGATGAAAATCATTTTGATATTGCAAAAGCAACGATTATTAATCCAAAAATATCCGAAAAACGTAAGGAATATGCAGAAAGTTTATATGATTTAAGAAAAGCAAAAGGAATGACGCTTGAACAAGCACAGGAATTGATTTTAGATGAAGTGTATTTTGGTATGATGATGGTAAAAAAGGAAGAAGCAGACGGACTTGTTTCTGGTGCGATTCATTCTACCTCAGATACTTTACGTCCAGCACTTCAAATTCTAAAAACAGCACCAAATACAAAGCTTGTTTCAGCGTTTTTTGTTATGGTCGTTCCGAATTGCCAATATGGAGAAGAAGGAACGTTCGTTTTTGGTGATTGTGGTTTGAATCAAAATCCAAATGCAGAAGAATTGGCTGAAATCGCTAAATCTTCGAGTGATAGTTTTGAACAATTAGTAGGAAAACCAGCAAAAGTAGGAATGCTTTCGTATTCAACTTATGGAAGTGCGAAATCGGAACTAACGCAAAAAGTAATTGATGCAACAAATTTGATTAAAGAAAAGTATCCAGAAATGAATGTAGATGGAGAGTTTCAGTTAGATAGTGCAATTGTACCAGAAGTAGCGGCTTCCAAGGCACCAACGAGCAAAATTGCAGGAACTTGCAATACATTGATATTTCCAGACTTAAATAGTGGAAATATTGGTTATAAATTAACGCAAAGATTTGCGAAAGCAGAGGCTTATGGACCACTTTGTCAGGGAATTGCAAAACCAGTGAATGATTTATCACGTGGTTGCTCAGCACAAGATGTGGCAGGGGTGATTGCGATAACTTGTGTGCAGGCTTGCCAGGAGGCCTTAAAGGGCTCTGCCCCTTAAGAATCCCCGCGAAGGGCGCTGCCCTTTCGAAACCTGCTCTTCGGTCAGAGGGACAAAGGTTGCCAAATGGGGTGATAAAAGCTGATATTGTACCGCGCGATGAGCACGCGAGGGAGATTTTTTGTAAAAGAGAGGAAAGAATGTTATGAAAATTTTAGTTTTGAATTGTGGAAGTAGTTCTTTGAAATATCAATTGATGGATATGGAAAAAGAGGAAGTGATTACAAAGGGAACGTATGAGAGAATTGGGCAAAATAATTCTTTTGTGACGATTAAACAAAATGGAGAGAAAACAAGAATTGAGCATCCTGTGGAGAATCATGATTTGGCTTTGAAGTTTGTTATGGAAGAGTTGTTAACTGGTGAAAAATATGGTGTGATTCAAGATTTGAATGATATTGATGCTGTGGGACACAGATTGGTTCATGGTGGTGAGAAATTTAGTTGTTCTGTTTTAATTACAGACGAAGTAATTGAGCAAATTAAGGAATGTATTCCGCTTGCACCACTTCATAATCCTGCGTGTTTGCTTGGAATTGAAGCTTGTAAAAAGGAAATGAAAAATACGCCAATGGTAGCTGTTTTTGATACGGCGTTTCATCAAACCATGCCAAAAGAAAATTATATTTATCCACTTCCTTTTGAGTATTATGAAAAATACAAAATTCGTAAATATGGATTCCATGGAACAAGCCACAAATTCGTATCACAAAGAGTGGCAGAAGTGATGAACCAAAATATAAAAGATTTAAAAATTGTGACGTGTCATTTAGGGCAAGGCGCTTCACTTTGTGCGATTGATGGTGGAAAATCAGTCAATACCAGTATGGGACTAACGCCACTTGGTGGTATTGCAATGTGTGCAAGATGTGGTGATATGGACCCATCAATGGTTGGATATTTAATGGACACTTTGGGTAAAACGAAAGAAGAAATTAATACGATTTTGAATAAAGAATCTGGTGTTCTTGGTATTTCTGGCATTAGTCCAGATTTCAGAGATGTGGAAGCTGCTAAAGCAGAAGGAAATGAAAGAGCAGGTTTGGCGATTGATTTTTATAATCATACTGTAGCAGAATATATTGCACGTTATGCTGTTTCATTACAAGGAATTGATGTGATTGTATTTACGGCAGGAATTGGTGAAAATCAAATTAATATTCGAAAAGGAATTTGCGAAAAATTGAAATTTATGGGAGTCGAAATTGACGAAACTGCCAATAACACAAGAGGAGAAGAAATTGAAATTTCAACCAAAAACTCTAAAATAAAAGTTTTTGTGATTCCAACAGACGAAGAGTTAATGATAGCACGCGATACAAAAGAAATTATTGCTCAAAATTAGGAGGAAGAAAGTTTGAAAGTAGCAATTGGGCAAGATAGCCACAGAATTGATTATGAAAATAAGGATAAAAAATTGATAATTGGTGGAATTGAGTTTGATGAACCATTTTCCTTATCAGGAAATAGTGATGCAGACGTGGTTTTACATGCTATTACTAATGCGGTTTCGGGAATTACGTGTAAAAATATTCTGGGAAAAGTAGCGGATGCTATGTGTCAAAATGGAATTACGAATAGCGAAGAATATTTGAAAGAAGCGTTGAAAGATTTAAAAGAAAAAATCATTCATGTTTCGATTTCAATTGAATGTAAAGCTCCTAAGATGACACCGAAAATAGAAGCTATGAGAAGAAATATAGCAAAAATTTTGCAACTAGAAGAAAATTGTATTGGCATTACCGCAACTTCTGGAGATGGTTTGACGGAATTTGGTAAAGGAAATGGAATCAGCGTATTTGCTTGTATTACAGTAGAATAAAATGGAGAAAAATGGATGGAAGAAATCTATAAAAAAGCAAGAGCAAGAATTAATTTAAGTTTAGAGGTATTGGGGAAAAGAGAAGATGGTTATCATAACATAAAATCGGTATTTCAGAAGATTAATTTCTATGATGAAATTTGGATTCGAAAAAATAAAACAGCTGATTGTCGTTTAGAAATCAATGTAGAAACATTAAATAATCAGGAAAATATTGTTTATCAAGCGTATTTAAAGCTAAAGGAAAAGTTTCCGAATCTTTCTGGAGTAGATGTCAAAATCAACAAAAAGATTCCAATGCAAGCAGGTTTGGCTGGAGGAAGTGCAGATTGTGCTACGTTTCTTTTGGCAATGAATAAATTATTTGGTTTGTCGTTGTCGAAATCAGAAATTGAGTCGATTGGCAAAAGTTTGGGAGCAGATGTTGTGCCTTGTTTGTATCATCAGGCGGTTTTGGTAGAAGGAATTGGCGAAAAGATAACGAAGATAAATACCAATTTTAAGTATTATGTTGTGATTGTTAAGCCAGTTATCTCTTGTGATACAAAGCAAATGTATCAAGCATTAGATGCCAACTCCCAATTGATTCAGTTGCAAGTAGCAGATAAAGTGATTTTGGCATTAGAAAATAATCAAATACAAACTTTGGCAAATCACTTATATAATGTATTTGAAGAGGTTTTGGAAGAAAAAGAAGAGATTCATAATATAAAAAATGAATTTTCTAAAAATGATGCTATAGGAACTTTAATGAGTGGTTCTGGTTCGTGTGTTTATGGTTTGTTTGAAAAGAAGGAAAAGGCTAAAAGGGCCTATCATCAACTAAAGACAAATTATCAAACATATATTTGTACATCTTATAATACAAGAAGGGAAAATAAATATGATAAAAAATAAAACGGTGACAGCCATTTTATTAGTTGCTGGAAATAGTACAAGATTTGGAAAAAACAGAAATAAAAACTTTGAAATGATTTGCGAGAAAAATATTATGTCTTACAGTTTGAGTGTTTTTGAACAAAATCAATATGTGGACGATATTATAGTGGTTGCCAAAGAAAGTGAAATACAGAAAGTACAAAATATTGTGAAACAGGAGAAGCTTACAAAACCAGTCCAGATTGTTTGTGGCGGAAGTTCAAGGCAAGAATCGGTTTATCAAGGCTTACAAGCAACTAATTCGGAAATCGTAATGGTACATGACGGAGCAAGACCTGCGATTAAGCAAGAATATATTAACCAATGTATTGAAAGTATGGAAGAATTTCAAGGTGTGACAGTTGGCGTTAAATCGAAAGATACCATAAAAATAACAGATGAAAATGGCGTGATTGTAAGCACTACGAAAAGAAGCAATACTTGGGTGATTCAAACACCACAATGTTTTCATCGAGAAATTTTGCTTAAAATGCATGAAAAATATAAAAATGAGGAAGTAACAGATGATTGTATGCTATTGGAAATGAATGGTTATCAACTGAAAGTTTTGGAGAGTGATTATACGAATATAAAAGTAACAACGTATGAGGATTTGGGAATTGTGGAGCAGTTTTTGAAGTAAAAATAGAGAAATAATGATTAGCTAGAAAAAGTAATCATTATTTTTTTTGTTTAAAAATATTGACATTATTCTGAAAATAGTATATTATATAAATATATAGCATATTATTCTGAAAACAGAATAATATGAAAAGGAGGCAGAAATGGGATATTTAACAGCAAAACAACTTTCTGAAAAATGGGGAATATCGGAAAGAAGAATTATAAAATTGTGTCAAGAAGAAAGAATTTATGGTGCTATAAAAGAAGGTAGAATTTGGAATATTCCAGAAGATGCCATGAAACCAAGTGATAAACGAAGTAATATAGCGCAATATATTCCCACCCACAAAAGAGTCTTGGTTGCTAATATTAATACAAAAATTGGTGAGGAATTAATCCCATTATTAGAAAAAGAAGGGTATATTGTGGAGGGAATCTGCGAAGAAAATGCCAGAATTAAATCCGAAAAGTTGAAGGCGTTAAAAGTACTTCGAACCGACTTTGAGAATCAAGAAAAGTTAGAGAAAATGTTTCTTAAAACAGAAAAATACTACGATGGATTTATTTTTATCGATACCGATAAAACAAGTAAGGAATTTATGAAAAATAAAGAATGGCTTATTCTAAAGTTGGCACAAAAAATGGATTGTGATTCAAGTATTGTTCTTTTGAATCATCCTCAAAATGCAAGTTATGGATTAGAGAAAAAGCTTGCCAAAAAATTAAGGCAAAGAATTGGATTAAGAATAAATTCCATTCAATTGACGGTAGCAATGTCAGATAGTATTTGGATGAACTATGATGAAATAGCAAAAGATATTATGAATTTATTAACTGACTTTAAAAATACAACTGGTATGGCTATCACAAGCAATGGTGGTTATTTAGAATTTGATGAGAGTGGAAGAACGAGGGAATTGGAAAGAGGAATTTTTTATCGAGCGATTCAAGATTGTTTGAAAAGATTAAATAAGGAATCACATTTTTGGTCTGCTTCCATGATGCTAGAAGATGAGTGGACAGAAGAACCGCTTGAAATGAATTTTAGAGTAGTCAATTTGGAGACAGCAAATCGTGGTGTAAATATGGAGAGAATTTTTATTTTTCGAAAAAACGAAATTGAAAAATTTAAGAAAAATAAAACGTTGCAAATTTATATGCAAAGTAAGATTCATACGATATTTGTGGATTATCATGAAATATTAGAAAAGGAACCAGAATTATTAAAAATTGTTGGAAACGGTTGGGACGGAATAGATAACGATACTTTGATTGTGGATTTACCAAGTGAAAATGGAAACGAAGGAAGAGGTTATGTGAGTAGAAATAAAAGAGAAGTGAAAAAGGCACAGGAGTGTTTTGAGAGATTGAAAAAGTATGGAAAGGATTTGAAGGAGGTTTTGAAATGAATTTCATTTACCAAAAAATAAAAAAAGAAGATAAGGAGCAACTATTTAAACTAATAGAGGTTGTGTTAGAAGGATTGGAAAATAAAGAATATTTTATTCCTCATGAGGAATGGGAAATGAAAAGTATGTTTGATGAAAAAATTATGCGCCGTTGTATGGAGCTTATGATGATGATAAACTTGTCGGAATGGCACAATTATATGTTTCACAAGATATGCTTGCAGATTTTAAAAAGGAATTTGGGTTGGTAAATTATAATGTTTGTGAATTAGGGGGAAATTTAGTTTTGCCAGAATATAGAGGAAATGGAATAACAACGAAACTTCAAACAATGGAATTAAAACTAGCTAGAAAATTGGGATTTGATTATATTATTTCTATGGCTCATCCAGATAATATAGGAAGTTGCAAGACTCTTGAAAAAATTGGTTTAGATTTTGTAAAAGAAACGAAATTATCAAATGGATTTTTGAGAAAATTATATATTTTAAAATTGAAATAAAGATGTTAAAAAGGAGGTTTTTTATGGAATTAACAGGAAATTATGTAGCTTCACAAGTATTTACGATTTTAACGTATGTTTTGCTGGCGATTACTTATTATGCGAAAAATCGTAAAACGGTATTAGTCATTAGCTTTTTATCAATCATTGCAAATGCAGTGGCATATATTTTATTAAATGCGTATACTGGTTTAGCAATGTGTGTTGTGGCTTTAATAAGAAATATTTATTTTATGGTAGATGAACAAAAGAATGGAAAGAATGACGAAATTAAGAAAAAAGATATTGTTGCCTTAATTATAATCTATGGTATGATTGCTATTTCTACAGTTTTTACTTATGAAGGTTTCTTAAGTTTGTTATCTGTTTTTGCGACAATGCTTTATACGTATTCGGTTTGGCAAAAGAAAACTTTGGTGTATAAGTTGTGTGGAATTCCAGTTGGTGTTTTGTGGATTTTGTATAATTTGTATGTGAAGTCGGTGTTTGGCGTAATTTTGGAAGCGATTTTGTTGGTAAGTTCGATAATTGGTTTTGGAATAGAGAGAAAAGGAATGAAAAAAGAAGTTACATAGGAAAACAGATATTGACAAAAAATAGGAAATGTAGTATACTATAATTAACTTATAAGTTAAAAGTTGTTTGAGAAACAAAATTTAAAACCCTAGTGTTAGAGCACTAGGGTTTCGTCTTACTCTTCATCTTCTGACCAAGCCAGTAATGCAAGTAAGACTAAGTACAATTGTTTGAAAAACAAAAATTTCGCCTCTTTTCCTCCTTGAGCAAAGGATAGTGCTATTTTATAGCAAATTACAATAAATTTCAAGAAAAATATTATGTAAAAATAGAGAATACAACTCTATTTTTTTTTTATGGAAACAATTGCAAACCATAAGATTTTGTGATAAAATTTGAAAAATAGGAGGAAATCATGCAGAAATATACAGATAAAGAAGTATTTAATCAAAGGTTTGTGGAAATGAATCAAGACATTAGAGTTAAACTTAGAGAACAAGCCTATGATAATTGGCTTGCAGATTATGAAATTGAAATCGAAAAATGTACAACACCAATTATCGATTTGGGTTGTGGTTTGGGAAATAATACATTGTATTTGCTAGAAAAAGGAAAAGAAGTAGTGGCGTGTGATTACGCTGAAGTTGCTATAAAAACAATTGAAAAAGAAATGCCAAAAGCACAAACAAAATTATTTGATATGACAGAAAAGTTTCCATTTCAAGATAATTACACAGATATTGTGATAGCCGATTTGTGCATTCATTATTTTACAGAAGAAGTAACGAAAAATATAATTGAGGAAATTAGGAGAATATTGAAGCTAAATGGAATTTTAGTTTTTCGAGTGAATTCTACGCAGGATAGTAATTTTATTACGCATCATGAAAAAATTGATAATAATTTTATTTGGCAAGAAAAATGGAAAAAAAGCAAAAGGCTTTTTGATGAAAAAAGTATTCGTGATTTTTTCAAAGATTGGAAAATTGAAAAGGTGAAGCAAGAGAAAATGTTGCGATATGAGTGTGAAAAGCTTGTTTGGAATTGTGCGATTCGAAAGATTTAAAAGAAAAAGGAGGAATGAAAAATGAAAGTGATTGTGGGAGGAATTATTCGAAAGGAAAACAAAATATTGATGGTGCAAGAGGCACAAGAAAAATGCTATGGACAATGGAATTTTCCAGCTGGACATTTAGATGAAGGAGAAACGATTTTTGAAGGAGCGATTCGTGAGATTTTCGAAGAAACTGGTTGCAAAGTAAAATTAACGAAAATGTTACCAATTATTTCTGCAAAAGGAAATAGCAATATTGTGAGAATTACATTTTTGACGGAATTGTTAGAAGAAAATATTAGTTTTGATCCAAGCGAAATTTTGGTGGTAAAATGGTGGGAAATTGAAGAAATCAAAAATATGCCAAAAACTGATTTACGAGGCGAAAAAATGATATTAGAGATGATAAGACAGATAGAAGAAAATGAAGTATATCCGTTGGAAGTGATTCGAGAAATGGAGAGTTAATAAATGAAAATAGAAAAGGTCAATATTCTAGGCGATAGTATTACTTGGGGATATGAGGCGTTTACGGAAAAGAGGCTCAAAATTCGATATCCAGATTTATTAAAAGAAGAATTGCAGTTACAACAAGTTAATCAATATGGAATTAGCGGTTCTACTTTGGCAAGTGGAGAAAACGCTTTTGAACCAATGTGTTTGCGATATAAAAATATGGAAGAAGCAGATATGGTTATTGTGTTTGGTGGAACGAATGATTATGACCCTGTTTCGGAAAAGCCAATCTGCTTAGGAAATAAGAACGAAAAAAATACAGAAACAATTTACGGAGCCATTCATAAAATTTGTCGTGGTTTGAAGGAAAAATATCCAACTGCAATCCTTGTTTTTATGACACCTTTGAAAAGAGGTTACGAAAATGAAAATGCTAAGTTAGAATTAAAAACAAAGGTAAAAAATGATTTGGGCTATACTTTAGAAGATGTTGGGAAGGCGATAAAAGAAGTATGCCAAATGTATGAAATCGATGTGTTTGATTTATATGAAGAATGTGGAATTGAGAAAACGGAAGATGTCTTAAAATATTTGCCAGATGGTTTGCATCCAACAGAGGAATATCATGAAATTTTAGCAAAGAAGTTAGTGAATTTTATAGAAGTGAAATATATAAATTATTTACAAAAATGGAAGACATAAAATTGACATTTTGAAGAAAAGATAGTATAATATAGTCACATAAAGTTTTAGAAAAACAACAAGGAGGATAACGATGGGATTTTTGAAAGAAGACTTCAATAAAGGAAGCGAAAAAGCATGCCAAGAGGCAGAAGGCACCAGAGAACGGAAAGGGGCTTTGGATAAGCCTATCAGAGTAATTGCGTCTGAAGGGTTAAAAGTGACTTTTGAGATAACCGCTTCACAATATGGTACATTCAAATATGTAAAGCAGTTGAAGGAAATCGCAAAAGGATTTGGAGCGAAAGCGACAAGCTCTGGCAAGACAGTAGTATTTCAATGCCCAAATGATGTGGTGGCTAAAGCAATCACGAAGGTATGGAAATAATTTTATGAGACAAGGTATTTGACGAATGTCATTTGCCTTGTTTTATTTTGGAAAATAATGCTATACTTTTTGAGAATATTGTGATACAATGTAAACCAAAGGAAGGAGAAAAAGTCATGCCAGAAATATGGGATTTATTAGATGAAAACGGAAATAAAACAGGGCAAGTAATGCAAAAAGGAGAGCCAATTCCAGAAGGATTTTTTCATAAGGGAGCTGATATTTGGATGATAAATTCGCAAGGGAAAATTCTGCTTCAAAAGCGTTCTCCAAAGAAAAGACTTTCTCCGAATGTGTGGGCGATGACAGGTGGTTCTGTTATAAAAGGAGAAACTAGTTTGCAAACCATTGAAAGAGAAACTTTAGAAGAATTGGGAATTCAACTAAATATGCAAGAAGTGGAATGGATTCGAACGTTTAAAACAGAAGAAGTTTGGCTTGATGAATTTATTGTAAAACAAGAAATTGATTTGAAAGATATTGTCATGCAAGAGACAGAAGTTTGTGATGTGAAGTGGGTGAGTTTTGAAGAAGCAGAAGCGATTTTTGAAAAGGAGCAATTTTTGGAAAATCGTTGGGAATTTGTGAGAGATTTGATAAAAGAGCGATTGGAGAAATAAATGAAAGTTGTAATAGTTAGTAGCAGTCCAAACGAGATTGGTTTGACGAATTCGTGTGTGGAAATTGCAAAGGAAACGTTGGAAAAAGAGAAGATAGAAACAGAATGGATTGTTTTGAATCAATATAATATTAAAAAGTGTGAAGCATGTGGTAAGCGAGGTTGGGGCATTTGTTTAGAAGAACATCGATGTAGAATGAAGGATGATTTTAATGATTTAAAACAAAAAATAGATGCCTTTGATGCCATGATAATTGTTACGCCAGTTTATTTTTACGAAATGAGTGAATCGGCTAAAACGTTTTTTGATCGATTAAAAAGATGTGAGTCATTTGATGAAAACTCGTACTTGAAAAATAAAAATATGCTGTGTATTGCTTGTGCAGGTGGCAGTGGAGATGGAACAGAAAATACATTGCATTCTATGAAGATTTTGGCAAAATTTTTGCATATGAATGTTGTAAAACAAATTGGTGTAACGAAAAAGAATTTTGAAGAGATGAAAAGTGAGATTGTAGAAGGAACTAAGGCGTTAGTTTTAGGAGGAGAAAATGAATAATTTGGAAAAATTGATTGAAATTCATTTTGAAGGGCAACTAAAAATTGGCTCTTCCGAAAAAATAGAAAGAGAAAATTATGATGTTCAATATAGTAAAATCATTGCGGATTGGTATTGGAATTATGCTTTTTTAAAAAGTCCAGAGGTTGATTTGAAAGCGCTTTGGGAAGAAATCAAAAGCGATATGCAAAAATTGGAAAGACAGCCGGTTTTATATTTGATGTCAAATCAAGATAATTCTAAGATAGAAGGGCAATTTGGAGATTGTCATTTAGAAAATTTATATACTGATTGTTGGATGGCGATAGAAAACTTGGAGCGTTTTCCTGCGTATGAAAGCAAACTGCAAGTGGAAATTTCGCAGGTAAAAGAGGAAGAAAAAGCGCAATTTGTTCAAGCGGTTATGGAAGGATTTTCAAGTGATGACCCTGAAGATCCTTATGGAACTTTGCCAGAAGAATATCGAAAAATTTATGATTTGAAATTTGAGGATGGCGAATTTCATAAATTGGAATATTGTGCGAAATATAAAGGAGAAATGGTGGGAACAGCTAATTTATGGTATAAAGGGACTTATGCAATTATTTATAGTGTTTCTACGAAAAAAGAATTTCAAAAACAAGGTATTTGCAAAAAAATGATGTCAAATATCATAAAAGATTTGAGGAAACTGGGAATTGATACAGTTTGTGTGCAAACAGAAAAGGGATTTTATACGGAAAAAATCTATCAAAACATGGGATTTGAAGAAGTGATGCTTCGGAAAAGTGTATGGAGAGAAGGAAAAAGTTGTTGACAAGAAGGAAAAATAGGAGTATACTAAAGTTATAAAGATGTAAATTAAGGGAACTTGATATACTTTAATTTATAAAATTTAGAATTTCTAGTAAAAACCAGTAGCAAAGCGACATTTGCTACTGGTTTTATTTTTATTGAAAAAATTTTCTTGCTTCATCGATTATTATCTTTAGTATTTCCAATACAATTTTATAAATTTCAAATTGCTCTTTTGTGTATTTTTTCTTTTGTTTTCTTTTAGAATTTCTAGTTTTCATGAATATGTATTCCTCCTTTCGCACAAAATTTGCGCCACAAAACCACCTCCTTTGGCGCATTTTATAGGAAAGTTTGGAAATATAATTTTTAGTTTGGAAAAAGTTTTTAAGAACATAAAAACTTTTAGAATAAAACTAAAATTATAATACAATACTTTGTTGTAAATTGCAAGTAAAAAATTCAAAAAAATACGAACAAATGTATTGACAAAAAACAAAAGTTTGATATAATAGCAATATCGAACATATTTTTGGTAGGAGGTAAAGGATGATAAATTTATTACATATAAAAAATATAGGAATTATTGATGATTTAACCATTAATTTAAACGAAGGTTTTAATGTTCTAACAGGTGAAACTGGTGCTGGAAAAACGCTTATTATTGGTGCCCTAAAAATTTTAGCAGGAGGCAGATTTTCAAAGGAAATGATACGAACGGGAGAAACGAATTCCTTTATTGAAATGTCGATTTCTCTATCTGAATTTGAAGATAATGTCATTATTTCAAGGGAAATGAATGGTCATGGCAAAAATATGTGTAAAATCAATGGTAGACTTGTTACAGTAGCAGAATTAAAAGATTTTATGAAAAATATCATTGATATTCATGGGCAAAATGACAATCAGATGATGCTAGATTTAAGTAAACAGATTGAATTATTAGATGGTTATGCCAATGATGAAATCGGGATTTTGAAAGCAGAATATCAGGAAATGTATGAAAAATATTTGAATCTCAAAAAAGAGTTAAATCTAAATTATGGTGATGACTTAGAAAAACAGCGCAAATTGGATTTATTAAATTACCAATTAACCGAAATTGAAGAAGCTAACTTAAAGCCAAATGAGGAAACTGAATTAGAAGAGAAAAGCAAAATAATAGGAGCATCCGAAAAGATTGCCAATCACTTAAAAGAAGCACAAAGTGAAATTGATAATAACTCAATTGACGGTCTCAACAATGCAATTCGAGCGCTTGAAAAAATTGAGTCATATAATGCAAACTATTCTGATATGGTAACCAGATTGAAAAATTGCTATTATGAAATTCAAGAAACTTCTAGAGATTTAAGCTGTGAAGAGGTTTATTTTGATGCAGAAGAGCAAAATAAAATAGAAGCAAGGCTAGATTTGATTTATTCTTTGAAAAGAAAATATGGTAATAATATTGAGCAAATATTGGAATATCAAGAAAAAATTAAGCAGGAAATTTTTACGATCACAAATTTGGAAAATTATATTTTAGAATTAAAAGATAAGTTAGAGAAATTCGAAAATAAAATGTTAGAAATTAGTCAAAAAATGAATGAAATTCGTGTGAAATGTGCGATTAAATTATCGGATGAAATCACGCAAGAATTAAAAGATTTAGAAATGAAAAATGCAGAATTTGAAGTAAAAGTAGAATCTTTGGAAAAAGGAAAATTCACAAGCAATGGTTTGGATAAAGTAGAATTCTTAATTTCCACCAATCAAGGCGATGAAAAAAAATCTTTGGTAAAAATCGCTTCTGGTGGTGAAATGTCAAGAGTGATGTTTGCAATTAAAACCGTTTTAGCAGATGTAGACAAAACCCCAATTTTAGTTTTTGATGAAATTGATACAGGAATCAGTGGAATTGCAGCAAACAGTACAGGTGAAAAAATGAAAAAAATTGCCCAAAATCATCAAGTAATTTGCATTACGCATTTAGCAACGATTGCAGCTAAAGGAGATTATAATTATTACATTTTCAAAAGTAGTGAAAATAATATGACAAAAACACAGATTAATCAATTAAATGAAGAACAAGTTATTCGTGAAATTGCCAGAATTTCGAATGGTGAAATCACAGAAACTTCTATTCAAAATGCTAGAGAAATGCGAAATATGTCTCAAAAGATTGCATAAACGAAATTTTAAAAAGAAATTACTTGACAGCATTTGATAAATAGAGTATACTATAACTTATAAGAAGTAAATTAAATGTTGTTGATACATTTTAATTTATAAAGAAATACTTTTTTGTTTCATTTTTTCACTCCTTCCATACAAAATTGTGCCACAATCATCACCTCCTTGGCACAAGAAAAGTATGAGAAGTTTTTTTGTTTTTGGAAAAAGTTTTTAAGAATTTAAAAACTTTTTAAGAATAAAAGTAAGCATATTATACAATGGAATTTTGTGAATTGCAATAGATAAAAACAAAAAAAGTCTTGAAAATTAACTTGGATTATAATAAAATAACAAAAAAGGATAAAAAGGAGGCAAAATATGAAAGATATTACAATTTCAGAAGATATTTTCTATATTGGAGCAGATGATAAGGAAATTGACTTATTTGAAAGTCAATACATCGTTCCAAATGGAATATCATATAATTCTTATCTAATTAAAGATGAAAAAAATGTAATAATGGATACCATTGATAAAAGAAAAACGGAAGAATGGTTGCAAAATCTAGAAAAAGCTTTGGCAGGAGATAAACCAGATTATTTAGTCATTTCGCATTTAGAACCAGATCATGCCTATAATGTAGAGCTTCTAGCAAAAAAATACCCAGAAATGAAATTGGTCGGAAATGATAAAACTTTTGCGTTTTTGCCACAATTTTTCGAAATTCCAGATTTAGAAAAGAGAAAAGTAGTGGTGAAAGAAGGAGAGGAATTATCCATTGGAAAACATACATTGCAATTTTTTATGGCACCAATGGTGCATTGGCCAGAAGTTATGGTGGCTTATGAAAAAACAGAAAAGATTGTATTTTCAGCAGATGGATTTGGAAAATTTGGAAGTTTAGACACCAACGAAGATTGGACATGCGAGGCAAGAAGATACTATTTCAATATTGTACGGAAAATATGGTATGCAAGTACAAGCTTTATTAAAAAAATTAGCGACGTTAGATATGAAAATGATTTGCCCATTGCATGGTCCGATTTTGAAAGAAAACTTAGAATTTTATATTGGAAAATATGATATTTGGAGTCGCTATGAACCAGAAGACGACGGCGTTTTTATTGCCTATGCTTCCATTCATGGGAATACAGCGGACAGTGCCAAAGAATTGGCGGAAATTTTAAAGAAGAAAGGTGCTAAAAAAGTTGCTATTACAGATTTGGCAAGAGAGGACATGGCAGAAGCAATCGAAGATGCCTTTCGTTATGATAAAATGATTTTAGCATCTTCCACTTATGATGCCAAGTTATTTCCACCAATGGAGGAATTTTTGCATCATTTAATGAGTAAGAATTATCAGAAGCGTAAAGTTGGAATCATTGAAAATGGAACTTGGGCGCCAATGGCAGGAAAGTGTATGAAAGACATTTTGGGAAGTATGAAAGATATTACAATTTCTGAATCAATGGTTACGATAAGGTCAAAATTAAAGGAAGAATCACTTGCGAAAATGAATGAATTGGCAGATGAGATTTTGAAAAAATAGTGGGAGGAAATATGTACAAGGCGGTATTTGTTGATATTGATGGTACGTTAGTGGACGCTAAGAAAAATATTTCAGAAGAAACGAAACTTGTGCTAAAAAATGCAAGAGATAATGGAATCGAAGTTGTTTTGTGTTCAGGAAGATGCAGAAGGTCTGTGCAAGATTTACGAAAGGTATGTTCTGTGAGCCGATATGTGATAAGTGCAAATGGAGCAGAAATCTATGATTGCGAAACAGAGGAAGTTTTATATCAATGTGCGTTGGAGTCTGAAATTTGCCAGAGATTGTGGGAAATGGCGATGCAAAAGGATATGCTGATTAAATTAGATTTTGGACTAGGAAGAATTATCAATCAAACAAAACGAATGAGATATTACGAAATGGAGTTACAAGAAGATATCTGCACTTTCTTAAATAAAAATGCAATTAGACAAATATCACTAAGTTCAGAACACGATGCTCAAATCGAAGAAGCCAAAAAGCAGATTGCTCAAAATCCGAATAATGCAATTGTCAATGAATTTTTTGAACATCACAATGGAAAAAAATTTCATTATATTCATTGTGCTAATAAAAACGTTTCCAAAGGAAATGCGATGGCTGGTTTGTGTAAATATTTGAAAATTGATTTAAAAAATGTGGTTGCCATTGGAGATGATATTAACGACATTTCCATGATAAAAATGGCAGGTTTAGGCGTTGCCATGGGAAATTCGTCTGATGAAATCAAAGAAATAGCAGATAAAATAACAACAACCAATGAAGAAAATGGAGTGGCGAGAGTTTTGGAGAATCTATTGGAGGAAAAATAAATGAAATTAAAGATATTAGAAGATACGTATCAAGTAATTCGATTGAAACCAAAGGAAGAAATACCATTTGAAAAATTAGAAAAAGAGGAATTTTATTCAATTACAAGAACGGAAGAAGAATTATCGATTGTTGCGAAAAGTACGGTAAATATTGAAAGTGAAGTAATAGAAAAAAATTGGAAGATGATAAAAATAGATGGGATATTAGATTTTTCATTAATTGGAATTTTGTCTAAAATTAGTACGATACTTGCTAATGCTGGAATTAGCATATTTGCGTTATCGACTTATAATACAGATTATCTATTACTAAAAGAAGAAAAGATAAAAGAGGCAAGAAAAGTTTTGGAAGAAAATAATTATGAATTTATATAAGGAGAAAGCATGTCAAAAGATTTTATTCATTTTTTTGGAACCACAGGTAGTAAAGCTATTTTCTTTAAAAATATTAGGTCATCTGGTGGTTTGTATTTTCATATAGATGATACGAATATCATAATTGATCCAGGACCAAGTACCTTTTATCAATACATCCATACATATCAAGATAAAATCGATGGAATTATTTTATCGCATATTCATATTGACCACTCAAATGACTTAAATATATTGGTAGAGTTAATGACAAATGGTGGAGAAACAAAACGAGGAACATTGCTTGTACCAAACCAAGCGATAGAAGAAAGAACATTGCAACCATATGTAATGAATTTTCCAGAGCATTTGGAAGTGATAAAACAGAAGTCAAAGTATCAAATAAAAAATATAGAAATTGTATCTTCTATTGAACATCGACATGGTGTAGAAAATTATGGGTTTAAGTTAAAAACAAAAAAACATACAATTGGATTGGTGACTGATACAGTCTATTTCCCAGAACTCTTAGAGTCGTATAAAAATTGTGAAATAATGATAATGAATGTGCCTTATAATAGGCAGAATAAACCAAAGCCAAAGCATTTGGATATAACCAATGTAGAAGAATTCATAAAAGCAATAAAACCGCAGAAAATAGTGCTGACGCATTTTAATGAGAATATTTTAGAAAAGAATCCTGATAGGATTACGAAAGAATTAAGCCAAAAATATGAAATAGAAGTCATTAGTGCTGTGGATGATATGAAATTGGAATTGTAAATAAGGAGGAAAAAATGGAAAATTATTTTATTATACATGGGTCATTTTCTAGTCCCTACTCGAATTGGATTGGATGGTTACATGATTTTATTGAAACGGAAGGCGAGCAAGTTTATGTGCCAGATTTTCCAATTGGTGTGGGACATCAATCTTATGAAAACTGGAGTCGCTTATTGAAATATTATTGGGATTTAGGTTTTATTACGGAACATACAACCATCATAGGTCACAGTATTGCACCTGTTTTTATATCAAAATTTTTAACAGAACATAAAATAAAAGTCAAAAAATTAATTTTTGTATGTGGATTCAATCAATATTTTGGAATTAATGAAGAATACGATATCGTTAATCAAACAATGTATTTTGAAAATTTAGCAGAGGTGAAACAATATGCAAATGAAATCATTTGTTTCTATTCTGACAATGACCCTTATGTTTCCTATGAAGCAGAAAAAGATTTTGCACAACAATGTGCAACAAAACAAGTTTTCATTCCCAAAGCTGGACATATCAACAGTGAAAGCGGATATGATACATTGGAAGAATTGGTTCAATATTTGTAAAATAGGAGTCGAAAATGAATGAAATAGTGTTTGTAACGCACAACAAAGGAAAAGCAAAATCTGCTGAAAAATATTTTCAAAATCTTAAATTCAGTACTTATGATTTTGAATTAGACGAACCAAGAAGCGAGGATTTGCAAGAAATTGCGACAGCCAAAGTAAAGCAAGCTTATGAGATTGTGAAAAAACCATGCATTGCATTAGATACAGGATTTTTTATTGATGCTTTAAATGGTTTTCCCAAAACGTTTGTCAACTTTTCATTAGATACAATAGGAATTGAGGGAATTTTGAAACTGATGGAAAGTAAAGAAAATCGAAATTGTCGCTTTGAAGAATGTCTGGCTTATTACGATGGTAAAGAAATTCATTATTTTTATGGAAAACATCCAGGAAAATTAACTTACCAAAGAGAAGGGGAAAACAGAACCGAAAAATGGTCTGATTTATGGTATATTTTTAAACCAAATCATTTTGAGAAAACGTTAGCTGAGATGAACGAAAAGGAAAGAGAAGAAAAGCGAAAAATGGATGGTTCGCAAGAAGCGTTAAGAGAATTTGCTAAATGGTTTGAAGGAAAGGAAAAAGTATGAATTTAAAACAACAAATTCAAAATTATAAACCGTATAATGAGCAAGAAGAAAAAGACAAACAAACCATATTAAAATACATGGATTCTTTTGAAGATGTATTAACCAGAAATAACGAATTTGCTCATTTTACAGCTTCTAGCTGGGCAGTGAACCCAGAAAAAACAAAAGTGCTGATGATTTATCACAACATTTATAATTCTTGGGCTTGGACAGGTGGACATGCAGATGGAGAAAGCAATTTGCTACAGACTGCTATAAGAGAAATAAAAGAAGAAACAGGTGTGAAAAATGTAAAAGTGCTAAATCCAGACATTTTTTCTTTGGAAATTGTTTGTGTAAATGGACATGTAAAAAATGGAAAGTATGTGTCTTCTCATGTACATTTGAATTTGACATATCTTTTAGAAGTTGAGGAAAAAGAAATATTGCAGATAAAAGAAGATGAAAATAGTGGTGTCAAATGGTTTCCGATTGAAGAAGTAGAAAACGTATCAAATGAAAAATGGATTTGTGAGAATATTTATCGAAAGTTGAATGAGAAATTAAAAAATGAAATATATTGTTATTGATAACAGAATGAGAGAACTTGAGAAAAGGATTTTGCGAAATTTTGGATATCAATTAATCGAAATTCCAAAATCAAAGCAAACGTATCCTGAAATTTGGTCCCATGTGGATATTTTTGTCTGTAAAATAAATAACACAATTTTTTCACCAAAATCAATTGGTGATACCGTTTTAAGCCAAATTGATTTCTTGAAACGGTAAGTATCAAATTGGAGAAGAAATTCGGTTTTCAGTATCCAGATGATGTGAAATATAATGTTTGTCAAATTGGCAACAAAGTGATTCATAATTTCAAATTTACAGATACGAAAATATTGGAATTTATGGAAAAGGAAAATTTGCAAAAAATTCAAATTTCACAAGGATATGCAAATTGTTCGATTGCAGTCATAAATCAAAACGCTGCGATTGTGACAGATTCCAAAATTGCAGAAATTTTAAGAAACGATGGAATAGAGATACTGTGTTTAGATTATTTACCAGATATTAAATTATTAAATGCTCAAAACGAATTCAGTCAAATGAAAGGTTTTATCGGCGGTGCTATGGCAAGAATAGAAGATAAAATGATTGTGTTTGGCGATTTGAAAAAAATTGATAAAAAGGGAAAAATCAAAGATTTTATTCAAAAGGTTCATTTAGAAATTGTTGACTTTGAAGGATTAGACGTGATAGATTATGGTGGAATGGTTGAAATATAAAACAAGTTTTATTTGAGGTGTAAAAGTGATAGTAAAGATAAAAAGGTAAAAGATTATGTAACAAAATCGAAAATAGGAGAATATGCGATTAATCCTTATATAGGGTGTCCGCATAAATGTAAATATTGTTACGCTTCATTTATGAAACGATTTACCAACCATCCAGAAGAATGGGGAGAATTTATTGATATTAAATTATGCGATAAAAAAATCAATCAAGGAAAACTAGAAGGCAAAAATGTATTTATGTCGTCCGTTACAGATTGTTATAATCCATATGAAGCCAAATATAAAATCACAAGAAATCTGTTAGAGCAATTAATAGATGTTGATTGTAGATTGCAAATATCAACTAAAAACAAATTAATACTTCGTGATTTAGATGTATTAAAACAAATGAAACATTTGAATGTTGCCATGTCAGTCAATACGCTAGATGAAAATTTTAGAAAAGATATGGATCGAGCAAGTTCCATATCAGAAAGGCTACAAACCTTAAAAACATTATATGAAGCAGGAATTTATACGATTTTATTTATGTCTCCAATTTTTATAGGAATAACAGAATGGGAAGCCATCATCAAAGAAACTAGGGAATACATCAATGAATATTGGTTTGAAGATTTGAATTTACGAGGTGCATACAAATATACTATTTTGAAATATGTAGAGGAGAAATATCCAAACGTATATCCAATGTATGAAGAAATTTACATAAAACGAAATCCGCAAAAACTAATTAATATGGATAATGAAATCAAAGAATATTGCCATAAAAACAAGATTAATTATATGGATTATTTTCATCATGAAGAAGTTATTCGAAAGCGTGAAAATAATAAATTAGGTAAAAATTGACATAATTTGGAATAGTCTGCAGCAACTACTTGCAAAATTTTTCGCATCTGGTGGACTTTTTTGATTTTATATGATATAATAAAAAAAAATTTTTTAAGGAGGAAAAACATGAACAAAGAATTAGTCATTAAAAAATGTAAGAAATGTGGAGCAACTGTGCGTATTTTAGAAGATTGCAAATGTTCTGGTTGTGGCATGATTTGTTGTGAGGAAACAATGGAACAACTAACTCCAAATTCCGTAGATGCAGCTGTTGAAAAACATTTGCCGACTTATGAGAAAATGGATGACGGAATTTTTGTGAAAGTGAATCATGTTATGGAAAAGGAACATTTTATTGAGTGGATTGCTTTGGTTTTCGAAAACAAAGAATATTTTGTGACTTTATATCCAGAACAAAATGCAGAATGTCATTTGCCTTATATTCCAGGCTCAAAATTGTATGCTTATTGCAACAAACATGGTTTATGGAAAACAGAAGTGAAATAGGAAAGAGGTGAAAACATGCGTTATCATCAACTAAGATTTGATATTTGGCTATGTTTAGCCTTAAGTTTCCTAGTTAGTTTTATTCCTGTTAAAATAGCAGAAAAAATATTACCACAAAAATACGAAAATTATGTGGAAGAGCATACAGTAGCAGAAGGCGAAATTGGTGGTGTTTCGGATGAAACGGTTTTTCGAGCACAAAGTGTGGAAGATTTGTTATCTCATGAAACTTTTACGATTGAATCACCAGGAATTGAATATCGTAATCGTGGAGCTGGTTTTTATGGAAGTGACTATATGTATGCGGTTACTTTGCCGTCAGGGGAAATTGTTGCGGCACGTATTAACAATGAATCAGTAAAAAGTCAAGGAGATAGTATTTATTCAGGAAAATCAATTTTGCCTGTGGGGCGAGTCGTTCAGGAAGATTTGACAAGTAGTGAAACATTTATCAGTCAAATTGAGTATTCAGAAAAACTAAGCCGTACGGATTTTTACATTGATATGCTAGGAAATGGTGGCAAAATGAGTCAAGAAAGTTACATAGAAACGCCTATTACAATGATACAATGCATAACGGTTATCCTATTTTTCCCAGTTTTTCATGCAATAGGAGCAAAACTAGGAATATTTCCATATTTTTGGGCACCAAAGAAAAAGAAGGCGTCAGAGTGGGAATAAAAATAAAAAGAAAATAAAAGGAGTTTAAGATGGAAGAAGTAAAAGTAAAAAAAATTAATGTTGTCTATTTATTAAGTTATATATTTGTGCCAATTTTAGTTTGTGCAATATGTTTTTGGCTAAGTGCCGAATTTTTCCCAAAAGGTAATATGGCAGTAGTTTTACTAATGGGACCAAGTATTATTTCTATTTTGTGGTGGATTTTTGGAGGAAGAACCATTTACAAACAAAGACAGAAAAAACTAGAAAAGGAATTAAATGAAACTGGTTTTGAACGTAATCATACTTTTTATGGAGATGGATGCACCGTAGTAGTAGATGTAACACATGGAAAAATTGCGATGGCATTTTTCTGGAATCCATTTCAGAATTTTATTCTACCAGCTAGTCGTATTACGAAAACGTGGGTAGATGATGGAAAATCTGGAATCGGAATTATGGAAGGAAGTGGACGTGTAAGTTTTCTTTTTAATGTAGATAATGTAAAAATTAGAGTGAACACCTTTACTTCCAACACACGTTGGCGTATGGATAGCGAATATATCCTAACAGGAATTTCAAAAGCAGATATGATGGTGAATGTATTAGAAGAAGCGAGAAGTAAGGGGAAATAAAATGGGAATTTTACGAAAAATGCGTGCGATTTTTCATGATGATTGGTGTAGTCAATGCCAAGCAACAATGGAAGAAAAAAATCGAAAACTATATATGCTACCAATGATGGTAGGTCACTATACTTCGCATAAACAAGCAGATTATTATAAACAAAATTTAATCAGAGTCAATAAAAAAGCAGACATTCCAACAGGCAATTATGCTTGTGGAATGATTGCCTATACGTGTCCAAACTGTGGGCATACTGCTGTAAAACTATCAATATTTTTACCAGTACGCGAGCAGGAAAAATTCGAAGAGGCGTTTTTATTTGAAAATGGTGAAATGGATAGTTTTTTACGAGAATAAAAAATGGCAACAAATATGTTAAAAAGACCTTGACAATTTGTTGAAAAAACGATAAAATAATCAAAATATGTTATCAAGAGTGGACGAGAGAATCGGCTCTATGACTCCACAGCAACCTGAATTTTTAAGGTGCTAATACCGACAAAGCAAAATGCTTTGGCTGATGATTTTTATAAACAATAAAATGATTGACCTTTGCATATACGCAAAGGTTTTTGTTTAATCAAAATCTTGTAACATATCGAATAAAATAAGAAAGGAAGTAAAAATATGAGAAAATTATTTACCTCAGAAAGTGTAACAGAAGGGCATCCAGATAAGTTATGTGATTTTATATCAGATAGTGTTTTAGATAGCTATTTTGAGAAAGATCCAAAAGCAAGAGTTGCTTGTGAAACAGTAGCAGGAAAGGGGCAAATTTTAATCACAGGAGAAATTACATCTACTGCCGAAGTAGATTTAGAAAAAGTAGTAAGGAATGCCATTAAAGAAGTGGGATACCATGAAAAAGAAGTAGATATCGACTATGCGACTTGTGAAGTTTTGATTAACATTTCAAAGCAATCTTCAGATATTGCCATGGGAGTGGACCAATCATTTGAAGATAAAGAGGGAGAAAATCTAGAATCAGAGGGTGCTGGTGATCAAGGAATGATGTTTGGCTTTGCAACCGATGAAACAGAAGATTTTATGCCAATGCCAATTTATTTGGCACATAAGCTATCGAAAAGATTAACAGATGTTAGGAAACAGGGAATAATTGATTACATAAGACCAGATGGAAAAGTACAAGTGACCGTAGAATATGAGGAAGACAAGCCAACAAGAATTGATACAATTGTTATTTCAACGCAACATACTCCAGAAACTGATTTGCAAGTTTTGAAAAAAGACATCAAAGAAAAAGTAATTCATGAAATCGTACCAAAAGAATTGTTGGATGAAAAGACGAAATATTATATTAATCCAACGGGAAGATTTGTCATCGGAGGACCTTTGGGAGATAGTGGTTTGACAGGAAGAAAAATTATTGTGGATACCTATGGTGGTTATAGTCGTCATGGTGGAGGAGCTTTTTCAGGAAAAGACCCAACTAAAGTAGACCGTTCGGCGAGTTATATGGCTCGTTATATTGCTAAAAATGTCGTAGCCAATGGCTATGCTAAAAAATGCGAAATTCAGCTTTCTTATGCGATTGGCGTGGCAAAACCAGTTTCCATTTTTATTGATACATTTGGAACTGCCAAGATTTCAGAAGAAGAAATCATTCAAAAAATCGAAAATACATTTGATTTAACACCAAGAGGCATTATTCATACTTTGGACTTACGAAGACCAATTTATACGAAGTCTACCAATTATGGGCATTTTGGCAAACCAGATTTGCCATGGGAACAAATCATTAATTTTTAATTTTTTGCATATTTTTTGGAAAAATGAAGAGACTATCCATTATAAAAAACGAAAGGAATTGATTTTATATGGGTAGAAGAGATTTTTTTGAACAAGAAAAAAGAAGAAAAATGATTATGACATTTGCTGTAACGCTAGGATTAGCAGTAGTGGCATGTGTTAGTATTTTTGTCATGTATAGTAAAAAATTAAATGATGAAGCAGAAGCAAATTTATTGGCGTTGGCGCAGGAAGATGAAAATATTGTTTCGAATGATGAGTTACAAGAAACGAGTTTTTCATCAGACAAAACGGTCCCAGAACTTCCTAATAATAGTGTTCAGGTGGAATTAAATACGCCAAGTGGCTCAGAAAATAGTACAGAAAACACGGTGACAACGCAAGAGAAGGTGAGTAAAGAACCAGTATCACCAGTTGTGAAAAATACAGTAGAAGAGGAGTCAAAAGCGGAAAAAAATAAAGAAGTATCAGAAGAACAACCAGAGGAGGAACTTCAATTTCAAGCACCAGTAGCAGGAGAAATTATCAAAGATTATGCGATGGAAACATTGGTATATTCAGAAACATTGGACGAATGGTGTACACATAGTGGAATTGATATTGAAGCAGAAAAGTCGTCTGTTGTTGCTGCGGCAGAAAAGGGAACGGTGGAAAGTATCAAAAGTGACCCAAGATATGGATTGACTGTGACAATTGCGCATAGCAATGGATTTAAGACGGTTTATTCGAATTTATTAACAACAGAATTTGTTAAAGAAGGGGAACAAGTCGAAAAAGGACAAAACATTGCAACTGTTGGTGAAACAGCAAGTTTTGAAGTAGCAGATCGTTCACATTTGCATTTTGAAATGTATCAAGATGGTGTTGCAGTGAACCCTACGATTTATTTTAAGTAAAGTGAAATTTTATAAATGAAGTCAGCCTTTTTAAACTGAAAAGGCTGACTTTTTTAAAATTGCGCACACCACTAAAAGTGAATGTGAGCAACTTTGTGAATCATTTCAAAGAAATATTAAGTTCTTTGAAGGTTTTTCGGATAAGTCTGTCTTCTACATCAAACCAGTCATCTTGCTGGAACCGACTAAATGCTCTAACGTTACCGTTGCTCGTCAGAAGAACGGTTACCTCATCGCCGTCATGAAGATTGGCTTTCCAGAAGCTGTTTATTAAGTCTTCATAAAAGGCTTGAGCTTCTGGCTCAGTTTCTCTGCAGTAAATTCCCAATATGTTGTTGAGATATTTTACCTGCGTATCAAAGTAGATATCCCATGCGAAAAAAGCACGATGTTCAAAATAATATGGCTTCTTTTTCAAATTGATCCGAGCAGTTACAGATTCTAGTTTCATGTTACATCCTCCTTATGCAATTATTAAATTATAGTAAATACTATTAACATAATTATATCAGATTTTGTAGTTATTTACAATACTATTTCAAGTGTTTGTAATAAAAAGTTTTGATAATTGATAAAAATTTAAATTTATGATAATATTAAAAAAGATAATTAATATTAAGGAGGATTTATATAATTGGTATGAAAGAAAAAAAGGATATTGCATTAATAATATTATCGATAGTTGTAATTTTTTTGGTATTAATGGGATTATATGTATTAAGTTCAAATATAACAATGAAAAAAACAATAGGAGAGATTACATATTGCCAGAGAGTATATGAGGCACATGGAGATAGTAGATACTGGAAGGCAAGTGCAAAATTTTTTGTTGATGGAAATGAATATTCTGGTCGTGTAAATGTTACTAGTCATAAGTATATTGGGGAAAAAATAGATAAAAAGCAAAAAGTATTTTTAAGAGGAGGTAAATATTGAAAGATAAAGGAATCGTAAAAAAATTAATAATTTTTTCAATTATTATTTTAATTGTTGGAACAATATTAGGATTTGGAATAAGAACAGTGATGTTAAACTCTTTAGCAGCGCAAAATATTCCTCCTAAATCAACTAGTGGTATTGGTGGTGATTATTCATCATTAATAAACCTCTTTGGTAATGTATTTGTATTTTATATTGGAATGGGAATATTTATAATAAGTGTTATGATTGTTTTAATTATTTGGATAGTTTATGCGATAATAAGGTTTGTAAAAAGAAGGAAAGATAATTAGCAATATAAATTGTAAAATACAGATATTTTTGAATAAAAATAAAAACCATTGAAATTGATAAATTTCAATGGTTTTTGGTGCGAACAACGTAGATATCTACAACTTTTTTCACACCTTTAACGATTGATACAAATATCAATCAATTTATTGCTTTTAATTTAACATAAAATTAATAAACTTTCAAGTAATTTTAAAAAATTTTTTCATTTGGTTGATAAAAGTATAGATTTATGATAGGATTTATCAAGATAAATTGTAGAGGTGAAAAAATTATGAAAATTAAAAAATTTAATAAAGACGAAGATTATGATAGAGTAATTAACTTTTTGACAGAAGAATATAAAAATAACAAAAATATGTCATGTTGGTTACCAGCAAGATTTGATGATTTAATATTTAGAATTGATACTTTATACCACGATGAAAGGGGATTAAATAGGTCACAAGACTTTACTTATATTTTCGAAGAAGATAATCATATTGTAGGACTAGTAGTTCCAGATGGAGACTCTTTTAATAGTTGTATTAAATCTGGATATGAAAATATATTTAGTCAAATGTTAGATTTATCAGAAAAGGAATTACTACCATTATTTGAAAAAAATAAAGATGGAAGTATAGATTTTTTGGTGATATCACATGATAGTTTAAAATATCAAGCAGATGAATTAAAAAAACGTGGATATGTTAGAGATAAAGCTGAAGATTACGACAATGTTCAGCATCCTTTAGATACCAATTATATAATTGAACTTCCTAAAGGATATAAACAAGTATATGGTGAAAAATTGGATGATAATATGAAAGCAAAAGCATGTCATTATGGATTTCATCCAATAGATGATGATGGGATTTTAACAGGTGATTTTAAAGAAGGAAAATTAGCATATCAAGGAAGAAAAAAATCAAGATATTATTCAGATAGTTTTGAAAGTTTAATAGTTACTGAGGAGGGAGATATTTGTACATATTGTTTTTGCTACGTTGATAAAAATACTAGTACAGCATTTATTGAACCAGTATGCACAAGAGAGAAATATAGAAAAAAAGGTTTTGCTAAACAAATGTTATATGGTGTTATAAATAAATTAAAAGAAATGAATATTGAAAACTGCTATATTAATTCTTATGATTGGAGAAGAAAGGTTTATAATGCTGCTGGTTTTGAAACAGAAGATTCAATCGGATTTTGGTATAAAAAAATGTAATTACGAAATATATATAATTACATATATACTGTTAGATATAACAAGCTTAAAAGCGAATGAAATCTTATTTTCATTCGCTTTTAACAACTTTTGAGAGTATAGAAAAAGTTGTGTAAAAAATCCTTCCGTGATAAAATAAAAAATATCAAGGAGGGATTTTTCTATGGGAAAAAAAGTAGAAAAAGAAAAAAATGAAATAGTAGAGGAATTTTTTAGAAAAAATGATCCAAAAAATATCAAATCTATGAGTGATATGTACACAGCATGGAAAGACTTCTTTGCCCCTGCTTTTCAACAATTATTAGACGCAGAAATGGAAGCAAAATTAGGTTATTCAAAAAATAAACGAACAGACGCATTAAATTCACGAAATGGATATTATCCAGAGAGAACAGTTTCAACAGAAATGGGAGATATCCCAGTAAAAGTACCACGAGATAGAAATGGAGAAATCGATTCTGATTTAGTTTCAAAATATTCCAGAACGGTAAATGGATTCGATGAAAAAGTAATTGCTATGTATGCTTTGGGCTTGTCGGATAAAGATATACAAGAGCAAATAAAGGATATATTTGGATGTAATTTATCGACAGATATGATAAGTGATATAACAGATAAAATCATACCAGAAATTCAAGAATGGAAGAAAAGAAGGTTGGAAGAAGTGTATCCCATTGTATTTATAGATGCTACGCACTTTCATGTACGAGATAATGGACAAATTGTGAAAAAGGCAGCTTATGTAGTGCTAGGAATTGACGCAGACGGAATGAAAAAAGTGCTAGATATTACCATAGGAGAAAATGAAAGTGCAAAGTATTGGATGACAGTGCTAAATAGCTTGAAAAATCGAGGAGTACAGGATATTTTAGTACTTTGTGCAGATGGTCTAACAGGCTTAAAAGAGGCAATATCAGCAATTTTTCCGAAGACAGAATATCAAAGGTGTATTGTGCATCAAATTAGAAATTCACTCAAATATGTGCCATATACGGATAAGAAGGAATTGGCGAATGACTTGAAAACAGTGTATCAGGCATCTACAGAGGAAATTGCGTATACGAATTTATTGGAGTTGGATGAAAAATGGAAAAGCAGATATCCAGGAGCGATACAAAGTTGGATAGATAATTGGGAAGTATTAAGTGTATTTTTTAAGTTTTCAGCAGAGATAAGAAAAATTATGTATACAACAAATGCGATAGAAAGCTTAAATAGTACATATAAGAGGATTAATAAGAATAGAAACGTATTTCCTACGGATATGTCTTTGTTAAAGGTACTCTATTTATCAACGTTGAAGGCAGAGAAAAAGTGGTCAAGAATGATTGGGAAATGGGATTTATGCTTGTCGCAATTTAGAATTATGTATGAAGGCAGAATCTAAATTCAAGCCTAAAATAATAGGCTTAAGAAGGAAATTTCTTAAGCTCTATTAAGTTTACACAAATTTTTCTAAAGGATTGATTTTTTAGAAAAGTTTTGTTAAAATGAAATTAAATTTTTTAATATCAAAATTATTTAAGTTATCAATCGGAAGGATATCCGATTTACACAACTTTTACGATAGGCTCATAAAAACCATTGAAATTGATAAATTTCAATGGTTTTTGGTGCAGTCGGCCGGAATCGAACCGGCACGGGAGTTTAAGTCCCGCAGGATTTTAAGTCCTGTGCGTCTGCCAGTTTCGCCACGACTGCATATTGCTAACTGACAAAAATTATTATACTATTTATTTTTCATCTTGTCAATACATATTATGAATAATTTTTAAAAATTTGTTTGACGAAAAAAGAGGAAATTTGTTGCGTTATTGAAGAATTTATGATATAAAAGAAATGTTTAGATGAGAAGTAAGAAAGGAGCAATTGACAAAACATGGCAAATCGAATTGATAAAGATAATTATTATTTAGATATTGCAGAGACCGTAGCAAGTCGCTCAACATGTCTTCGAAAAAAGTATGGAAGTGTTATTGTGAATCATGACCAAATTATTGCAACAGGATATGCAGGAGCGCCACGTGGTAGAACAAATTGCTGTGATTTGGGATATTGTATGAAGAAAAAGTTATTGCCTGAAACTCGCCATGGTGGTTATGATGCTTGCCGTTCTGTACATAGTGAGCAAAATGCTATTATTAGTGCAGCCAGACAAGAAATGATAGGAAGTACCCTGTATTTAGTTGGGTATCGTACCGAAAATCATGACTATGAAGAAGGCGCTGCTCCTTGTTTAATGTGTAGAAAATTAATTATTAATAGTGGTATTACGAAAGTAATAGTTCGCAAAAACAAAGAAAAATATAGCTTATATGATGTGCAAGAATGGATTGAAAATGATGAATATTTACAAGGAAAATTATCATATTAGAGGAGGAAATAAATGCTACTGAAAGGAAGAGAAAAGAAAGGCGTGACAGACTGTGCGATATTGCTAATCGTTACTTTGCTATTAATGTTTCCAATGTGTAATCCTCAAATCGATATTTATTTAGATGATGGAAGTCAGCATTTAATGAGAGCCTATCATACCTATCAATCGATTCTTCAGAAAGGAAACTCCAATATTATTTCAAGTTTTGCAAATGGTTTTGGCTATTCTTGGAATTTATTTTATGGTCCCTTGTCAACCGATTGTATAATGTTAATGGGCATAATTTTTGGAAATTTCAATCTAGGCTTTAAAGTTGTAATTGGTATGGTTTTATGGCTGGCAAGTTTGTTTATGTATCAATTTGTTAAGGAAGTAACCGAGAATCGAAATACGGCGTTATTGGCTGGAATCATTTATAGCACATCACCTTATTTTTTAACCGATATTTATGTAAGACATGCGATACGGAGAATGTTTTGCCTTTGTTTTTATACCAATGGTATTTCTAGGACTCTATAATTTATTGAATACCGAGAAAAATCATTATCACTTAATCTTTGGAACTTGCGGATTAATTCTTTCTCACAATCTTTCAACATTATTAACAGCCATATTTGCGTTTTTATACTGTATCATAAATGGGAAAAATTTAGTGCGTACCCAAGTAAAAAAAGGCTTGGCAATTGATCTACTATTTATTTTACTAATTACCAGTTTTTTTTGGATGCCATTACTAGAAACTAAATTTTATACCAATTATCGAGTGTATGAAGAAAATGCCATGGCAAATCAAGAAAGTTTTTTGGAGGCAACCTTAGAATTAAAAGACCTTTTTATTACTAAAAAAGATAGCCTTTTTCTATTTGAAATTGGTTTACCAGTGATATGTATGTTGATGTTTTCGATCATAACCTGGAAAAATAGGGAAGAAAATAAAAAAGAATACCGATTTTTTTTAGGAGCAGGAATTTTAAGTTTGTGGATGGCAACTAAATATTTTCCTTGGAAAATATTGCCAGATGCGTGTTATATTATCCAGTTTCCTTGGAGAATGTTACTATTTTCTACGTTCTTTTTTGCGATTATCGTGAGCATCAATATGACAACAATTATCAAAAATTTTTGCAGGAAAGATGTTCTAATAATTGGAGTGATTGCAATGATTTATATTTCTGCCCAATATGGTATCATACAACATTCTGAAAAAGTTCAAGATATAAAAGAGGTTCCGATCCGTTCTGTCACAGAAGATAATACAGAATGGATTCCAGGAATGGGCAGATTGGAATATTTACCAACACGTGCTTATAACCATTCTGCGTATATTGCCAATCGAGAAAATAAGCTAATTATTTTAGAAGGAACTGGCGAGATTTACGAAGAAACAAAAAAGGGAAACCAAATGACTGCTAAAATAGCAACCAAAGATGAAAAAATCAAATTGGAATTGCCTTATATTTATTATCCGGGCTATACCGTAAAATTGGATGGAATCACGGTGGAAACATATGAAACGGAAAATGGATTTTTAGGTTGCCAAATTGAAAAGAATGAAAATGGAGAAATCCAAGTCGACTATACAGGAACGAGCCTTATGAATTTTTCCAAAATTATAGCAGGAATAGCCTGGATTGTTTGTATGATATATGTTTGGAAAAAACGTTAAATTAAATGGAAAGGAAAGAAAAAATGAGCAAACCAATTGTTGCCATAATCGGCAGACCAAATGTTGGAAAATCTAGTTTTTTTAATTATATTGTAGGACAAAGAATCGCGATTGTAGAAGACACGCCAGGTGTTACGCGTGACCGTATTTATGGCGATGCCGAATGGCGAAATCGAAGTTTTACATTAATTGACACAGGAGGAATTGAGCCAGAAAAAGATGATATGATTGTATCCCAAATGAGAGAACAAGCCAAAATCGCAATTGATTTAGCAGATGTTATTTTATTTATGACAGATATCAGACAAGGTGTAACGGCGACAGATAGCGAAATTGCGACGATGTTAAGACATGCCAAAAAGCCAATTATTTTAGTCTGCAATAAAGCTGATAAATTTGGCGAACCACCAGCTGAACTATACGAATTTTATAATCTAGGAATAGGGGAACCGCATGCGATTTCAACAGCTAATGCGATTGCAATCGGCGATTTGCTCGATGAAATTTATCATCATTTGCCAGAAGAATCTGAGGAAGAAGAAAATGAAAAAATCAAAGTGGCAATTATTGGAAAACCCAATGTTGGCAAATCTTCTTTATTGAATAAAATTTTAGGGGAAGAACGTTCCATTGTAAGCAACATTGCAGGAACCACGCGAGATGCAATTGATTCCGAATACACGAATGAATTTGGAGAATATATTTTAATAGATACAGCAGGAATTCGAAGAAAAAGCAAAGTCAATGAATCCATCGAAAAATTTAGCATTATGAGAACCCTTCTAGCGATTGACAGAGCCGACGTTTGCTTATGTTTAATCGATAGCACAGAAGGCGTAACAGACCAAGACGCCAAAATTTTAGGAGAAGCACACGAAAGAGGAAAAGGGATTATTTTAGTAGTCAACAAATGGGACGAAATCGAAAAAGACGACAAAACCATGAACGAATTTAAGAAGAATATTTATAACAAGTTGGCTTATGCAACGTATGCACCGATTCTTTTTATATCGGCCAAAACGGGTCAAAGAGTACATAAATTATTTGAATTAATCAATGAAGTCAATAAACAAAATTCGCTTAGAGTTTCCACTTCAGTTGTCAACGAGGTGATTAATGAAGCAATTGCCGTTGTACAACCACCAAGCGATAAAGGAAAAAGGCTGAAAATTTTATACGGAACCCAAGCAAGCACACGTCCGCCAACATTTGTAATATTTGTGAATAATAAAGAATTATTCCATTTTTCATATCAACGTTATTTAATCAATTGTTTTCGCCATAATTTTGGCTTGCAAGGGACACCAGTTCGATTGATTGTGAGAGAAAAAAGTAGTAAGGAAAGTTAGGATTTAAAGCATGTAATTCGTCAGAATTATATGCTTTTTTGGTGGGATAAAATGTCAAAAAAGGTAAATTCAATTGAAATATTTTCACAAATTCATCAATTCCGTTAAATTTTATTGAAAAAGTACTTGACAGTTTTCCAATATACATATAAAATATTAAGTAGGAAAATTACAATATAAATTATATATATATTGCTAATAGATTTATAAATAATTTATTTGTACATTGAAAATTTAATAGAAAAGAGGTAAACAATTATGTCGACTGTTATAATTATTGTTGCCACTGTTCTAATCTCGGCTGTGATTTTTATTCCAATCGGAATAAAAATTAGAAAAAAAACAGCAGAATCTAAGATTCAAAGTGCAGAAAACGAAGCAAAACGAATAAGAGACAATGTGAAAATAGAAGCTGAAAATATGAGGAAAGAAGAATTAATTAAAGCGAAAGAAGAAGCTTTACAAATTCGAAATGAATTAGATCAAGAGATTAAAGAAAGAAGAGGCGATATTCAATCACAAGAGAAAAGATTGATTCAAAAAGAAGAAAATTTTGAAAAAAAAGCGATGTTACTTGATTCTCAAGAAAAGGAATTAGAAAGAAGAATTGCTGAAAGCGAACAAAAAAGACAAGAAGTCGAAAATTTATATGACAAAAAAATGGAAGAATTGCAACGAATTTCAGGCTTAACAGAAGAACAAGCTAAAAAAATGTTATTAGACAATTTAGAGCAGGAAATTATGCAAGAAAAAGCTACAAAAATCAAGGAATTAGAAATCAAAGCCAAAGAGGAAGCAGATAAAAATGCAAGAGAAATCATTGGAGGTGCGATTCAAAAATGTGCTGCAGACCATACTTCTGCAACAACGATATCAGTTGTTTTTCTCCCAAGTGATGAAATGAAAGGTAGAATTATTGGTAGAGAAGGTAGAAATATCAAAGCTTTAGAAGTTCTAACAGGAGTAGACCTAATTATCGATGATACACCAGAAGCAGTAACAATTTCAGGATTTGACCCACTTAGAAGAGAAGTTGCCAAAATTGCTTTGGAAAAGTTAATTGATGATGGTAGAATTCATCCAGCCAAAATTGAAGAAATGGTTGAAAAGGCCAAAGAAGAAGTCATGTTATCCATTAAAGAAGCAGGGGAAAGAGCGGCTTTAGAAACAGGCGTAAATAATTTACATCCAGAGTTAATCAAATTAATTGGAAAGCTAAAATATCGTACAAGTTATGGACAAAATATATTCAATCATTCTATGGAAGTTTCAAACCTAGCTGGAATGATGGCAGATGAATTGGGAGTCAATGCAAAAATAGCAAGGCGAGCAGGATTGTTACATGACATTGGAAAAGCTTTAGATCATGATATGGAAGGAACACATGTTGAAATTGGTGTTGATGTATTAAAGAAATATAAGGAAAACAACGTTGTTATTAATGCAGTACAAGCACATCATGGAGATGTTGAGCCACAAACCATAGAAGCCATTTTAGTACAAGCGGCAGATGCTATTTCAGCATCTCGTCCAGGAGCAAGACGTGAAACTTTAGAAACCTACATTAAAAGGTTGGAAAAATTGGAAGAAATTGCGAATTCCTTTACTGGTGTTGAAAAATCGTTTGCGATTCAAGCAGGTCGTGAAGTAAGACTTATTGTAAAACCAGAAAAAGTTTCGGATAGTGAAATGGTAATCATGGCAAGGGAAGTTGCCAAAAAAGTAGAAAACGAAATGGAATATCCAGGCACGATTAAAGTAAATGTTATAAGAGAGTCTAGAGTTGTGGATTATGCCAAATAAAAAGTATTTGAAAGAATGAATTCTGTGCTAATGGAATTCATTCTTTTTAAATTAAAGGAGAAAAAATGGAAGAAATAAAATTGCCCAAAGTTGATATTGAAAGTTTAGAAAATAAAAAATTAAAAGAAATAAGTGAAACAACCCAATATTGTATTTTACAAAAAGAGGAATGGAATAGCGGAAAAATGCAAGATGTTGAATTTGAACAATGTTATTTTAAAGAAATTATCTTACAAAATGGAACCATCGAGAAAGTAACATTTAAGGATACACGATTTGAAAATTGTGATTTTTCCAATACCAATTTTACCAATAGTTCATTAATTCGATGTGAATTTAAAAACTGCAAATTAGCAGGTTGTGATTTTTCAGAAGATAGGTTCTATCATGTTACATTTACACAAACCAATGCAAACTACATAAATTTAGCAAGAGCAAGCATGGAAAATGTATTATGGAAAGACACCCAAATTCGAAATGGGTATTTTCAAGAAACCAAAATAAAAAAACTTTTTTTTGAAAATGTAGATTTAACACAAGCACAATTTTTCAAAACAAGCTTAAAGGAAATTGATTTATCAAAAAGTAAAATCGAGCAAATAGCCATTTCAATAGAAGATATAAGAGGCGCTATAATTGACTCATGGCAAGCAATTGATTTATTGTATTTGTTAGGCGTGAAGCTTAAATAGAAAATCTTTTTAATCATTTAAAAAGAAAAAATTTGTAAAAATACTACACAAAGTAAAGCAAGTATGTTATAATAATAAAAATAAAAGGAGGAGAGAGAAATGTCAGGACACAGTAAATGGCACAATATCCAAGCCAAAAAAGGAAAAGCAGATGCAGCAAGAGGAAAAATTTTCACAAAACTAGGAAGAGAATTATTAATTGCCGTAAAACAAGGAGGACCAGATCCAGCAGGAAACTCGAAATTAAAAGATGTCATTGCAAAATGTAAAGCCAATAATATGCCTAATGATACCATCAACAATGCCATCAAAAAGGCATCTGGAGAAAGTTCCAATGCAAAGTATGAAGAAATCACCTACGAAGGTTATGGAACCAACGGGGTTGCTGTAATCGTAGAATGTAATACAGATAACAAAAATAGGACAGCTGCCGATGTTAGACATGTTTTTAGCAAAGCTGGAGGAAATTTAGGAACATCAGGCTGTGTTTCTTATCTATTTGAAAAAAAGGGAATTTTAGTCATCGAAAAACAAACTTGTAAATTTGAAGAAGACGATTTAATGATGCTTGCAATTGACAACGGTGCAGAAGATTTTGAAACCGAAGAGGAAGTATACCAAATTACAACTGCGCCAAGCGATTTTACAAAAGTTACCGAACAATTGACAGAACAAGGCATTTCATTCTTAGAAGCAGGTGTTCAAATGATTCCAAGTACCTATGTTACCTTGGAGGAAAAAGAAGCGGAAAAAATGCAAAGATTAATCGATAATTTAGAAGAATTAGACGATGTAATTGAAGTTTATCATAATTGGGAAGAATAAAAGAAAAAATCACGAAAGAGAGCTGAGGAAAAAAATGGAGTTTTTAAGCATAATTGTTGTATTAATGATAATTATTGTATTACTAGGAATCATGGCGGTTGCCCAAATTAAAATGGCTGGTATGAGAGTTACTGACTTTTGGACCTTTATAAAAGCAAACGATACTCTCGATAAATTATACGCATTTAGTATAAAATATGACCGTTTAACTCCTCAGCAACAAATCATCTTCCTTAAAGAAGCCGAAAAAATTTTTAGTGCTTTTGACAAAGTGCCAGATGCATTATGGGAAGAAGATTACCAAAAATATAGCCAGATTTTAGACAAATACAAAGATATCAAATTGCTTCGCTGGGAAGCAAAATAAAATAAACTCTGCCGAGAAAATGGCAGAGTTTATTTTTTTTTTTTAAATTCCTTTACAACAAGAAATAACAAGTAACAGAATTATTAAATAGCCTTATAACAAGGCTTGTTTCTGGCATCTTCGCCAGGAAGGCAAGGATGAGCCATACTGCTACCAGGAGGACGGCACCAGGCAGGAGGCGCACCTTCATCACACGATTGATTTGTTCCATAAAAATAGACACAATGATGACCACAAGTCGGTGTTACCGTTTCAGAAGGTGTTGCTTGGTTACTTTGTTGTTTCATACGAAATCACTCCTTCAAATTTTTTATGTTAATTATTATACAGCCAAAATGTCATAAAGTCAAGCAAAAACTTGCATAAAAATGGGAGCAAATTGCCACAATAACTTACGAGGTGATTTAATAAATGGATTTTAGAACAGATATGGCGGTTGAAAGACGTGATTTATACCGAAAAGCCAACCATTTAGAAAACGAAATTGATGGTGTGGAATGTGAAGAAGAGGAAATAGAAGACATCAAAATTACAAGAGTCAAAATTAGCAACGCACAAGGCGAAGAAGCTTTGCAAAAACCAATTGGAAATTATATTACAATTGATGTCAAAAAGATTAATAATATTGCGACCGAGAAAGAAGACAAAATTGTAGAAACCATTTCAAAGGAGTTAGCTGCAATTGTCGATAAACACATAAAAAAAGAAGAAGAAATTATGATTGTAGGACTTGGAAATTTATATTCTACACCAGACAGTTTAGGTTCACGTGTCGTAAATGAAGTAGAAATTACCAGACACATCAAAATTTATTTGCCACAATATATTGATGAAAATACAAGAAGCATTTCTGCGATTTCACCAGGTGTTTTAGGAACAACAGGAATTGAAAGTGCTGAAATTATTCGTGGAATTGTAGACAAGGTCAAACCTAAAATGATTCTTGCTATTGATAGCTTGTGTTCAAAAAATGTTAGTCGAATCAATAAATCAATTCAAATTTCAGATACAGGAATTGTGCCAGGGGGAGGCGTGGGAAATGCACGTGATGAATTATCCGAAAAAACGCTTGGAATTCCAGTCATTGCTCTTGGTGTGCCGACAGTTGTAGAAATGGCTTCCATTACAAATGACTGCCTAGATTTATTCATTGAGGATTTGCAAAAAAAGGCAGAATCCAATGATGTATTAAACAAATTAAAAGACGAAGACAATTATCAACGAATCAAAGAAGCACTTATTCCAAATGATTACAACTTCATTGTTACACCAAAAGAAATCGATGAACTCATCGATAGCATGAAAGATATTATTTCAAGAGGCATTAATGAAGCCTTATAAGGAAGAAAAGTCGCACGAGGAGAAATTTTCTTCTTGTGTGACTAACACCGATTTTTACCCAGATGAATATTATAGTATATATTTCTGAAAAAGGGAGGCCACAAAGTGAAATCGTTTTGCATAAAAACCAACAACCAAGAAATGATTGAATATTTGATTTCGACATTTGAAAAATTACCAGTCAATTTTTGTATCTCGAATTATCGCTTTAAAATTTATGATAACGTTATTCTACACGACCTAGACCGCAATGAAGATGAATTTTGCGAAATTGTTGCTATTGTCATAAAAAGTGCGATTGAGAGATTTTATGAAAGAGAAATCATTCGAAAATGTGTAAAACAAAATTATTTTTACTTAAATGAAATGGAACAAGAGTATGTTTTAAAAATTAGTAAGCAAATTATGAATTTACCAGACAATAAAATTGGCTATAAAAATAAACTTCTCAAGAATCTAATTAAAAAATATATTCAAGAAAATAAATCGATTGTTTTAGACGGATTTATGAATTTCAGAACAAGGGAATACAAGAATTTATTGGAAAATATTGTAGAAGTTTCTGTTGTTAGTTTTTTAGAATTGACATCTTTTTAAAAATACTTTTAAAAGACAAAATTATATGGTACAATATAAATTTGTTAGGAGTGTTTTTGAAAAATGTCAATTTTTAGTTTGAAAATCATTGCTTGTGTCACGATGGTTTTAGACCATATTAAATATGCGATTCCAGAAACCACTTGTTTTGCAACGCAGTATTTAGGCAGAATAGCCTTTCCATTGTTTGCTTTTCTAGTGGGAGAAGGATATTGTCACACTAGTAATTTGAAAAAATATAGTAAAAGATTAATCCTATTTGCTTTGATTTCCCAAATTCCATTTATGCTCTTTCGAACCTTAGTTGGAGAATGGCGAATGCTTAATATTTTATTTACCTTGTTATTAGGCTTAGGTTCCATTGCAGTATGGGATAAATTTGGTAAAAAATCCATTCCGATTATTGCATTACTGGTTTTCTTGGGAAAAATTTTACGTGTCGATTATGGGTGGTATGGCGTATTAAGTGTTTTTGTGCTATACCTATTTCGTCAAAGAAAAATAGGACGAGAGATTGCTTTTCTAGTGTTAAACACCATTTATTATTATCCAAGATTGTCTTCAAACATGTCTCTATCTTTAGTGATTTCCTATAGTTGTACAACCATTCCCGTTATTTTCCTACTGTTTTACAATGGAAAATTAGGGCGAAAAACGAAATATTTATATTATTTATTTTATCCCATTCACATGATAATTTTGTATGGACTGAGTTTTTTATAAATTCCGATAAGCTAATTAGACGGATTTTAAGCCAGTATTTCTAATTTTTGAAGATAAATGACTAAAATCTAAAATAAATCGTTTTACGGTATTTTTCTGAATTTTTAAGAGGCATAAAAAGAGGTGGTATCAGAAAAATACTTTTGCAACAAAGCGATGAGCGCCACAAGAAGGCGTTAAAAAATAATAGATATACATAAAACACAAGCAAGAGGTAAAAAGGCTGTAAAATAATTTTTAGGTATTTTTAAAAAGAAAGGACAAAAAGAGTAAAATAGCTTGACAAAATTGAAAATTATCTTTACAATAACCAAGAGAAGAAAGCGAAAAAATGAAAGAAAGGAGAAAGGCTGATGAAAATTCTCGCAGTGGGCGATATTGTTGGGCGAAGCGGAATTCAAAAATTAAAAGAAAGTTTACCCTGCCTATTACAAGAAAACCAAATTGATTTTTGTCTTGTAAACGGTGAAAACGCAGCAGATGGAATGGGAATCACAGAAAAAATGTATCGAGATATATTGAAATTAAATGTAGATGTTGTAACCATGGGAAATCATACTTGGGGAAAAAAGGAAATTTTTGGATTTATCGAAGAAAAAAATATTGTGCGACCAGCCAATTATCCAGAAAATAATCCAGGAAAAGGATATACTATTTTAGAAAAAAAAGGCAAGAAAATTGCAGTAATAAATCTAATTGGTAGAGTCACGATGGGGATTTTATCAGAAAATCCGTTTTTAATTGCCAAAAAAATCATAGAAGAAATAAAGTCTGAAGTGGACATCATTCTTGTGGATTTTCATGCAGAAGCAACAGCAGAAAAGATTGCATTGGGCTATTATTTGGATGGTGAAGCTACCGTTGTTTTTGGCACACACACACACGTTCAAACAGCGGATGAAAAAATTCTTCCCAAAGGGACAGCCTACATTACAGATATTGGCATGACAGGTCCCAAACATTCCATTATTGGAATGGATATAGAGGTTTCTTTCAAACGATTTGAAACATCACTTCCAGAAAGGTATAAACTAGCAGAAGGTCCAGCCATGCTAAATAGTTGCCTATTTGAGATAGATGATGTAAGCAATCAGGTGATAAAAATTGAAAGATTGAACTTGGAATAGATAAAAGATGATTAAAATGAAAAATAGGGAAACAAAAGATGAAAAATGTAGTTAAAAAAATCAAAAAAATATCGCAAAGCCTTGGCGCTGTACACACATGTAGTTTTATAGGAAACACGCAAGTGTTTATTTATGATACCAAAAGGAAATACATACTACTTATGTAGTATGTATTTTTGTGCTGTTTAATGAAAAATGATTGATTTTTACGTAAACACGTCTTAAAATTGATTTAAAGGGGGTCTATGCGCCTAAAAAACATAAAGTTCGAATAAATAAGAAAAGGAGAATAGAAAATGAAAAAATGCAGAGGAATCACATTGATTGCGCTTGTTATTACAATTATAGTTTTACTTATCTTGGCAGGCGTGAGTTTAAATTTAATAGCAGGAGAACAAGGAATTTTGAAAAGAGCGACTTCAGCGGTTGATAAAAATAAAGTGGAAACGGTGAAAGAAGATGTGGAATTGGTCGTGGCGGATTTGGGAACTGGCTATTATGAAGAAAAATATGATAAAGGAAGTCAAAATTTTGGTGATGTGGATGATTATATTGAATCACAGTTTGGAATAAATCGCGAAATGTTTGATGGTTCTCAAGCGAAAATCAAAAAGAAGAAAGTAGAAGTTTCTCAAGATGGAAAATTGGTTGCGACAGGAGCTTTAGAAAATGGAAAAATTATTTGGGATGCGAGCCCAAAGGAAAAGCCACTTCCAATGGAACCAACAGCAGTTTTTGCCAAATTGTATAGAGATGGCACTTTGATTTTGAGTAGTACAGATTATACGGATCCAGATAGAGAAGTTAGCCGTGATTATGGAGATATTTCGGATTCAGAAGAAACGCCAGGTTGGATTACGATAGATGGGGAGAGAGGTCCGTATAGTTCTGCTATTTCCATTATTATTTATGATAAAATTGCACCAACTAGTACAAAAGAATTATTTATGGATTTAAGGAAGGAAATAATTAATTTCGAGAATTTGAATACGAGTAATGTGACCGATATGGCTTTTATGTTTCCGTCATGTGATGTAAGCAGTTTAGATTTAAGTTCATTTGATACAAGTAAAGTAACTGATATGGAGAGGATGTTTTTTTGGCAGAGCAACTTAACGTCGTTGGATTTAAGCTCATTTGATACAAGCAATGTAACGAGTATGAGAGAGATGTTTAATTACTGTGAAAATTTAACTAGCCTAGATTTAAGCTCATTTGATACAAGTAACGTGACCAATATGAGTAGTATGTTTGATGACTGTAGAAGTTTAACTAGTTTAGATTTAAGCTCATTTGATATAAGTAACGTAACCAATATGAGAGATATGTTTTCTGGCTGCAGCAATTTAACAGTTAAAGTAAAAGACGAAGCTACCAAAAGTAAGTTTGAGAGTAATGCAGGACATTCTGGTGTGACGTTTGTTGTTAAAAATAGTTAAATCAAAAAATAAATTTAACAAATTTGTATAATTTTCTCCAATTTTGTCATAATAAGTTTATAAAGGTCGAGCAAAAAAAGTGGTGATTTTATTTTTTAATAAGGAAGTTAAATACTTGCTATTTAACTAAGTTATCTGTAACTCACTGACGTTCGAAAAGCTAACTTAACTTAAAAAAGGAGGAAAAAAAATGAAAGCAACAGGTGTTGTAAGACGTATAGATGATTTAGGAAGAGTTGTAATTCCAAAGGAAATTCGTAAAGTACACAGAATCAAAGAGGGTGACCCTCTTGAAATTTTCACAGATAAAGAAGGAGAAATTATTTTGAAAAAATATTCTCCGATTGGTGAACTCACTGAATTTGCAAGCAGTTATGCAGAAACGCTTTCGAAAACAACGGGACATATTACTTGTATTACGGACAAAGATACTGTAATTGCTGTATCTGGTGGCTCTAAAAAAGATTTTTTAGAAAAAAATCTAAGTAAACAATTAGAAGAAGTTATCGAAAATAAAGAAGTTTTCAAAAGCAAAGACAATGACGAAATTGCGATACCAATTACAGAAAATGAAGGAAGAGAAAGAATTTATAATGCACAAGTAATTTATCCGATTATTTCGGATGGCGACGTGATTGGAAGTGTTATTTTATTATCGAAAGAACCAAATCAAAAAATGGGAGAAGTCGAATATAAAGTGGCACAATCAGCAGCTGGTTTTTTAGGAAATCATTTAGAAGTATAATATTAAAAAGGGAAAGACGATGGAGGTCTTTCTCTTTTAACATGTTACTGAAAAGCTATTTTGTATATAAGCGTTCTAATTCATTTTGGGGCTATGTAGGCGGAACAATTTTAATGGGATTTGCTATAGGTCTTGTTTTAATGTTGATCGGTGTAGCGATTGCAATGAATACTGGCGCAGCTGGAATGTTCGTAAAATAACAAAGAGAAAAGAGGAAATTTTCAAATTTCTTCTTTTTTTATTGTACTTTGAAAATAGATTTGATATAATAAAAAAGAGGTAAGCAATGGAAATCAAAGTGGATAGTTTAGAAAAGGAATTAAATACAGGAAAACTGCAATCAATTTATCTTTTGTATGGAAAAGAAGAATATTTGATTCAGACGATGTTGAAAAAAATAAAAAAAGCATTTGGCGAATTGGTACAAGGAATCAATTTTGTGGTGATAGACGAAACCAATTTACAAGATTTTTTATTTAATATAGAAGTTCCAGCCTTTGGCTATGAAAAGAAATTAATTTTTATCAAACATTCTGGCTTATTTAAAAAAGACGGTCGCAAAAAGGAGCCAACGCCAATGCAAAAAGAAGTAAGTACTTATTTGGAAGAAAATAGCG